>Ga0123395_1048329_pt1 | contig 19250 bp, 21 predicted proteins | sample T10HHNH4metaT_FD_89923 | JGI IMG/M metagenome (GOLD analysis project Ga0123395, IMG submission 89923) | Methane-oxidizing artificial microbial communities from Washington, USA to study methane cycling - T10-HHNH4 metaT (Metagenome... ... | reverse complement strand
GCAAGCTCATTGTCTGCGCCGCCATGCGTAAGCTCATTCATCTGGCTTTCGCTATCTTGAAATCCGGTAAACCTTTTGATCCTAATTTTTCCCTTGCATGAGCGGGTTTAAGACGGTATCTACTGGGCTAAATTGTGCCAACACTCGGCTACATTTTTTGGATACTTCAACATGAAGAAACTGTTTTTTTTATTCATTAATTTGTTTTTTTTCAATGCTAATGCAGCAAGCTTTGACTGTCAAAAGTCGACAACTAAAATCGAAAACTATATTTGCGATAATTCAGCCATTTCCGAATTAGATGAGCGAATGGGAAATATATATAGCAATTTGATAAGAAATGTGGATGTATATACCGATAAAACAATAATATCCAATGTTCAAAAGATCTGGATTAAGGAAAGGGATTTGTGCTCTGATGTCGAATGTTTGGAGCTTGCTTACAAAAAGCAAATAGAAAAGTTAATTTCATTCTATAACAAAGAGGAGTTACTGAATATCACAATCGGTAACCAAGACGAATTTAATAAAATGGAAGTATTAAAAGTCCCATACGCAGATTTTAGATTGGAGTCCTTTAATAAAGCTTTAGTTTATCGCGACGAAGGAAAGATAACAGATTGCAACACTCTCATAGTGGTACGCACCGCTAGACCTAACGCATCACGAGGTTATGGAGCTTATTGTATTTTAGAAAAAGACGGAGAAAATAAGCCGTTAATGGTTTGTGACGACAATATGATAGGTCACTTTCATATGCAAAATGTTTCTATTACGGATGATATTAAAAAATTGGCCGAGTTTACCTATGAAAATTGCTTTGGTGGATAAGCCCGCGTAGGTCCGATTAGCGCAGCGTAATCGGACGAATGTTAAACCAAACGATATTTAAAAACGCAATAAACCATGCCCAATTACCGACGCGCATTTATTCCCGGTGGCACATGGTTTTTTACGGTGAATTTGCTGGAGCGTAAAAACAACGATTTATTAGTTCGCGAAATCGATTTGTTGCGGGCAACGGTGCGGACGGTACGCAATCGCTACCCATTCCAAATCGACGCGTGGGTAGTGTTGCCGGAACACATGCATGCAGTCTGGACGCTGCCACCGGGTGATGCGGATTTCAGCAAGCGTTGGCGATTGATCAAAAGCAGATTTTCGAGGGCATTGCCGAAAACGGAGTATCGGTCGAATGTGCGTAAAATGGCGGGTGAGCGTGGAATCTGGCAGCGGCATTTTTGGGAGCATTGCATTCGTGACGAGCAAGATTTCGAACGCCATGTCGATTATGTGCACGTTAATCCGCTTAAACATGGGTTAGTTACCCGAGTTAAGGATTGGCCGTATTCCAGTTTTCATCGCTATATTGAAAAAGGGGTTTATTCGGCAAATTGGGCTGGGGATTTGGATATAGCCGTGGATGGAGATGATTAACATACGTCCGATTACGCTTCGCTAATCGGACCTACCGGCCTCTACGTTTTTACGGTCTACTTATGAATTTGGGATGGTTTTTCTCCCGTTATTCCGCCCCGAGCATCGCAGCTTTTGGCGAGATCAGCCCGAAGGGGAGCGGCAGGGATGCCGCTCGTTTTCGGAGGGGCTGGGAAGCCCCTTCCGAAAACCCTCGCCAAAAGCGACAAATTTGCCTGGAGCAAATTTGAACAGCCGATAGGCTGGCCCGGAGGGCGAAAACCATGGATGGTTTTCGTAAAGCGCATGATTAAGGCGGAATTCCGGGTGGCCTTTTCTTTGGATACTTTCTTTTGGCCAAGCAAAAGAAAGTATCGCGGTTGTCGCGGTCCGCGAACCGACTTATAAAACATCCGTTGCGACAGCGACACCAAATAAACAAAAGACATTAAAAACCGGAATAGCCGTCGTGTTGGGTTACGGCTAACGCCTAACCCAACCTACAAAACCAAATAAAACAATGCTAAAACTCACCGAAACCACCAATACCGAAGAAACCCCTGACGACACCCTAACCCTCCCCTTCGAGGCCCGCCAAAAAACCCGGCAACCGGCGACCACCAAAGGCGGTATCCAAGTCGGCGTGTTCCTGCCCAGGGGCCAAACCCTAAAGCACGGCGCAATCCTCACCAACGGCCAAGGCTTTAAAGTACGCATCGACGCAGCGCCTGAGCAATTATCGGTGGTCAAATGCAGCGACCAATTATTGTTCGCCAAGGCCTGTTACCACCTGGGCAACCGCCATATCGCCCTGCAAATTCTGCCGGATGAACTGCGTTACCTGGCCGATCATGTGCTTGATCAGATGCTGGTGGGTTTGGGGTTGACGGTCGAGCATCACACCCTGCCCTTCGAACCAGAAAGCGGCGCGTATCATAGCCATGGTCACTGATTTGTCGCTGTTAAGGCTGTTGCAACTGGTCAGCCCCGGCTTGCCGATTGGCATGTACAGCTATTCGCAAGGGCTGGAGCGGGCGGTAGACGATGGCTGGCTTACCAGCGCCGAGCAAGTGGCCGACTGGCTGCACGGCTTGCTGCAAAACGGTTTGGGCTTGGTCGATGCGCCGATTTTAGCGCGGCTTTATGATGCCTGGCATGAGAACGATATGGCCGCCATAGATCATTGGAGCCAAACCCTGACCGCCTGCCGGGAAACCGCCGAGTTGCGTGCGGAGGACAAACAAACCGGCCAGGCCCTGGCCCGCTTGCTGGTCAATCTGGAATTGCCCGAGGCCGATGCCTGGCTAAAACGCCCGGATGCTACTTTGGCGACCTTGTTTGCCCTAGCAGCGGCCCGCTGGCAAATCAGCAAAAAGGACGCCGTCACCGGTTATTTGTGGGGCTGGCTGGAGAATCAGGTGTTGTGTGCGGTCAAGCTAGTCCCATTGGGCCAGGTGGCCGGACAACGGCTATTAAAAAATCTAGCCGGCGAGTTGCCGGCTTTAGTGGAACGTGCTTTAAACCTAAACGACGCCGAGATCGGCGGCAGTTGTTTTGGTTTGGCGTTAGCCAGCAGCCGCCATGAAATGCAGTATTCGCGGCTCTTCAGATCGTGAAATAACAATAATGTAGCCTCGATGCAATCGAGGTTTGAGCAACCTTCAATACCTTGGATGAAAACATGACTGATAAACAAATATTACGAGTAGGCATCGGCGGCCCGGTCGGCTCCGGCAAGACTGCGCTGGTGGATGCCTTGTGCAAGAAGATGCGCGACGATTACGAGATCGGCGTGGTCACCAACGATATTTACACCCGCGAGGATCAGCAGTTCTTGATTCGTAGCCAGGCCTTGCCGGAAGAGCGGATTTTGGGCGTGGAAACCGGCGGCTGTCCGCATACCGCCATCCGTGAAGACGCGTCGATGAATCTGGCGGCGGTGGATGAGTTGTGCGAGCGCTGGCCAGAGCTGGATTTTGTAATGGTGGAAAGCGGCGGCGACAATCTCAGCGCCACCTTCAGTCCGGAACTGGCTGACCTGACGATTTACGTAATCGACGTCTCCGCCGGCGACAAGATTCCGCGCAAGGGCGGCCCCGGCATCACCCGCTCGGATTTATTGGTGATCAATAAAATCGATCTGGCGCCTTACGTCGGCGCCTCGCTGGAAGTGATGGACCGGGATGCGAAAAAGATGCGCGGCGAGCGGCCGTTCGTGTTTACCAATATCAAAACCGGCAATGGCTTGGAAGCGGTCGCTGACTTTATTGTCAAGCAAGGCATGCTGCAAACGCATTAATGGCGATAGTCAGCCAAGGTTGACTTTTAGCCAGTACTGGTATGCTCAAGGATAATGGATCAGGAGGAACAATGATGAAAACCGCGTTTTTAATCGCCAGCTTATGGGCTTGCTCCGTGTCGGTAGCCGGAGCCGAGACTTGCCCGGAATTGTTGAATTACAAAATGACCAAGCTTCGCTCCAGTGAGCAAATCGATTTTTGCCAGGCGTTTCATGGCAAAGTGATCCTAGCCGTCAATACCGCCAGCAATTGCGGCTACACGCCGCAATTCAAAGGCCTGGAAGCCTTATATCAAAAGTATAAGGATCAAGGTTTGGTTGTAGTCGGCTTCCCATCCAACGATTTTAATCAGGAGTTCGCCGAAGCGGAGAAAACCGCTAACGTCTGCTATATCAATTACGGCGTGACCTTCCCCATGCTGGAAAAAAGCCAGGTGAAGGGGACAGGGGCGAACGGTTTTTTCCAAAAGTTAATTAAAGCCACTGGGCAGGCACCGGCCTGGAATTTTCATAAATACTTGATAGATCGCAGCGGCAACAGCGTGGCGGCTTTTCCCAGCGATGTGACGCCGGAACAGCTGGATTCGAAGATCAGCGCCCTGCTATCCGCTAAATAGTGTTGCAAACCTCACCTCTCGCCGGCGGCATGCCGGCATTTTTTATTCGGACGAGACGACAATGCGCAGAATAGGGCTTTACTGGTTTGGTAATGATTTGCGGGTGCATGACAATCCCAACCTGCAACAAGCCAGCGCGGTCGTCGATCAGTTGCTTTGCGTCTATTGTCTGGACCCGGCCTGGCTGGCACCCAACCAGTACGGCATGGCCAACCTGTCGACCCAGCGTTGGCGGTTTTTAAAAGAAGCCCTGCAGGACCTGGATAGAAATCTCCAGCAAGTCGGTCAGCAATTACTGGTTTGTTACGAAGCACCCGCAACGGCTATCAGCAACCTAGTCAAAAAACACGGCGTGTCGGTAATTTATCGCAGCCGCCACGGCGGTTTTCAAGAACGGCAACAATGGCCGGCCCTGCAAAAGCATTTGCCGGGTTTACGTTTTGTAGAATCCGACACGCAAACCCTGTTCAACCTGAAAGACCTGCCCTTTGCCCAATTGCCGCAGTCCTTCACCCCATTCAAAGACAGCGTGGAGCAGTTGCCCATCGACCATCCCTTACCGCCGCCCGATGCTCTGCCGCCCAGTCCCGAGCCCAAATCGGATTGGCTATTGAATTTTCCGGTGTATTTACCGGCCAGTTCTGCGCTGGATCCCGAGTTGGCGTTTCATGGCGGCGAGACGGCGGGCAAAAAACATCTTAAAGCGTATTTCCACAGCAGCTACCCCAGCCGTTACAAAGACCAGCGCAACGAACTGGACGGTTGGGAAAATTCCACTAAGTTTTCGCCCTGGCTGGCCCACGGCAATCTGTCGGTACGAAAGATCTATTCCAGTTTACGCCGCTACGAACAAGACAATGGCGCCAATGAATCAACCTATTGGCTGTATTTTGAATTGCTCTGGCGCGAGTATTTTCAATGGTACGCCCATCAGTACGGCAAGCAGCTATTTGCGTTTCGCGGCATCAAACAACGCCGGCCATTGACCTGCTTCTATCCGGAACGCTTTCAAAAATGGTGTCACGGTTACACGCCTTATCCGCTGGTAAACGCCTGCATGAAGCAACTCAACGCCACCGGCTATATGTCCAATCGCGGCCGGCAAATCGTCGCCAGCTGCCTAGTCAACGAATTGGCAGTGGATTGGCGCTTTGGCGCGGCTTATTTCGAGCAACATTTGCTGGATTACGATGTGGCCAGTAATTGGGGTAATTGGCAATATCTGGCCGGGGTGGGCGCCGACCCGCGCGGTCAGCGGCATTTTGATTTGGAAAAGCAAACCCGCTTATACGATCCTGACGGGCAATTTATACGTAAGTGGCAGGCTGAAATCCGCAATTTACCCTTGGATTCGGTGGATGCGGCCGATTGGCCCGTGGACCCGGCCGCCGCGAAACTGGCATCCATATTGTCGGCTTAGGCTAACGATCCAACTCCACTGTTTGCTGAGACGCTAACGGCTTATTCCAAAACTTTTAGCGCAGGATTCGCACCCCAAATAAAATTCCAGCCCATCGTCTTGCGTTACGGAAATATTACCACCGGCGCGTATCGTCCATTTGCTGGGACGCCCGTGAAAATTCGCAGTTCCTTTCACAAAACAGGGTAAATAGAGATAGCCTTCCAGATACTCCGCCGATGTTATCGGTCTGGCTTTGCGCAAAACGCTTTTTGCTTTCGGCGTGGAAAGTTTAAAGTCCTCGCAGAACGCCCCAGGCTGGTCGGCACCGGCCATTACTACCCGCACCTGAGTAAACCCATCAATCGCAAAGGCATTTAACGAGAACATGGCCGCGAAAACCCAAAAAGCGGTGCGTACTGTGTGTGTCGGAACCGAACGCATCACATTTACCACTTTGCGGAGCTTGCTTCGCTAGGTTGTTTATAACCGACTTCGGAGTGTTTATAGATGTCGTTGGCGGTCAGCCCCAACAATTCCTCCAAGCTACCTATCAACCATTTGAGCGATGCATTTTGCTTGTCGCTTACCGAATCATAACCTTTATCGGCGGAAAAACCGGAGACGATTTCTATGCCTATGGAATCTTCATTCGTTGGATAGCGATCCGGATACGTTTTAGCTTTTTCGTGCTGATAGAGTTTATTTACCCGCGCCACGTAAGACTTCTTTTGCTCGAAAAGAATAGCTTTTAGATTTTTCAGCTCGTCCGTACTGCAATTTCCAAACTGGTAACAACGGCTGCGAATTTCGCCGACATGCCAACATTTTTGATTTACCCGCGCGGTGTAATAAATGCTGCCATCAACCTCGATTAGAAAATGCGCGCCGTTTTTCCCATTTTCGTAGCTGCTGAAGGACGAAGCCGATGTTTTGCTGCCGGTTTGGTGAACGACAATTGCATGCACGTTTACCAAATTACCTTTCTCGATCTTCGTGGAAATCTTGTCGGTTACCTGAGCGGCTAAGACTTTACCGTCCTTCAATGTCGGTTTTACACTATCCGCCACCGTTATCTCCAAAAATTATTACTTAACGCTACCCCATCCCTGATCGTTCGAATGGCCGGGTGACCATCCAGTAGTAACGCCTTTCCAGCCAAGCCGATAATTTGCCAAAACCGGCATATTCGAGCAATTTTGCATCTCCGGCAAAACCAGCCGCTAGCGTTTTATACCTCTATCAGACCGCAGCTTACCTAGCGTTGATGCAACAAGCGAAACAACCAAAACCCGGCAAACATCGCCGCAACAAACACATAATTACCCAACACCCCGGCGCTTAATCCCAGCAGAGCCGGTCCTGGACAGAAACCGGACAGCCCCCAACCGACGCCGAATATCGCCGCACCGACAAGCAGTTTGGCATCGACACCAGCCGACACGCGCGCGGAAGGCTCTTGCTCGCTATCAGCGGTGTCATTATTGCGATGCATGAAGTAGCGCGCCAGCCCCAGCGTCAACAAAGCACTAGCCATCACCAACGCCAAACTAGGATCCCATGCCCCCGCCACATCCAGAAACGCCAAGACTTTGGCCGGATTGCTCATGCCGGCCAGAATCAAACCCAAACCAAACAGCAGGCCATAAGCGAATAAATAAACTGTATTTTTCATCGAGAAAGTCCGGTTTAGAGCAAGTGACGAACAATAAATACTGTGATACCGGCAGTCAGCATGAAGGTCAGCGTCGCCACGATGGAACGCACGGACAAGCGGGCGATACCGCAAACACCATGTCCGCTGGTGCAACCGCCGCCAAGCCGGGTGCCGTAACCCACCAGTAGGCCAGCAATCGCCAGCAAACCGGGCGAGGCATCCAGATCCAGCGCGATGTCTGCGCCGCTCAAGCGATACAAGGGCGCACTGGCCAGCAGACCGGCCAGAAACCAGCCGCGCCAGACACTGCCCTCGCGCCAGGGCGGCAAGATGCCTGCCGCGATACCGGAGATGCCGGCGGTATGTTTATGGGTAAACAATAATAAGGCAGCGGCTAGCCCGATCATCGCGCCCCCGGCCAGCGCGGATAAAATGGTCGAATAATTCATGCGTGAGTCTTGCCAAAAATCCGGTATTGAATCAGAAACCGCAATACCAAACCAGGGTTACCGCACTTTAACGCCGATAAAAATCGCTCTGCTTACACTCATTTTAAAATTGCTCGCGCACGCTAACAGCGACTATCCCTGACATTCTCTTTACTCGCCGAACAGCGACGAGCTCAAATAACGTTCACCGGAATCCGGCAACACCGCGACGATAATCTTGCCGGCATGTTCCGGACGCTTGGCCAGACGCACTGCAACAGCAAGCGCCGCGCCGCTGGAAATACCGGCCATAATGCCCTCTTCCTTAGCAAGGCGTCGTGTATAGGCGATGGCTTCAGCGTCTTCCACCGGCTCGATCAAGTCAATCAACGACAAATCCAAATTCTGCGGCACAAAGCCGGCACCTATGCCTTGGATGCCATGCGGCACGGCTTGCAAAGGCAACCCGGCGCGGGTCTGGCTTAATACCGGACTACCGGCCGGCTCGACAGCGACACTGAGTACCGGCCTACCGCAATGTTTTTTCAGATAACGCGACACACCGGTAATCGTACCGCCGGTGCCGACGCCTGCTACAAATATATCGATCTTACCACCGCAGTCCCGCCAAATTTCCGGGCCGGTAGTTTGTTCGTGTATCGCCGGATTAGCCGGGTTTTTAAATTGTTCCAGCAATAGATAATGCTCAGGGTCGGCCGCGGCGATGGCCTCAGCCTTTTCCACTGCCGCGCGCATACCCAGCGCGCCATCGGTCAGCAGCAGGTTCGCGCCATACGCCAATAATAATGTGCGGCGCTCCTGGCTCATGTTGTCCGGCATCGTTAACGTGATGGGTATGCCACGCGCGGCAGCCACCGCAGCCAACGCAATACCGGAATTACCGCTGGTGGCTTCCAGTAAAGTTGTACCTGCCGTTAATAAGCCTTGACGCTCAGCGGCCCAGACCATAGACGCACCGACCCGACATTTCACCGAATAGGACGGATTGCGGCCTTCAATTTTCACCAGCAGCGTCGCGTTCAATCCTTGGCTGATATGGTTGATCCGCACCAAAGGCGTTCGGCCTATCGACTGTGAATTATCTGAGTACCAAGCGGGCATGGCGGGTTTCCTGTGGAATACCGGATTTACTCTGTGTAAGAAAAATGACCCGACCTATTGTGCCGGATTCTAAAACCACTCGCTGACGGCCTTTCCTTGAAAGGCTGTCCCAGCAGCAGGCCGATTTTTATTCACCTCTCAACTAGTTTTATTGCATAAAACCTGCGGCGCACCGCTTGTAATCCGTATTCTTCCAACGATCAAACGGTGTAATAGAATGGTTATTTGAATTGAATAACAAAAACAGGTATAAGCCTCTAATGAGGGGGAGTAATTTTTTATTTTTTGAGGTTGTTTAAATATGAATATTTTCACAAATCGTTTAAAGCAAACCATGCTTCTGGCTGCGGGATTAAGCTTGGTGGCTCCTGTTTCAATGGCGAGTACATGGGCCGGAACGGCGAATTATACAGCCGCGCCTGACGCTACTGGCGACGAAGCGATAGTAGGCCCATTTGATACTTACGATTTTGGTTCAGGCATTACCTTAGTGCAATTTACCAGTGCAAACACCTTTACTGCTTATTTCCAAACTATGGTGGATGGTCATTTCCTGAACAATGCCGGCATCAATGTACCAGAATTGAATATCTCCGGCGCGGGTTCGGGTTTTGAATTGACTGTGGCTGCGACCCTGAACGGGACCTACAGTAATTTCTCAGGTTTCCAATCCTTCAGCTTCTCGGGCGGAGCAGTTAACCTGTATTTTGACACGACACCCGATTACAGTTTTACGGGCGATAGCGGCTTCAACAACGGAGCTGCAATTTTATCCGGCACCGTAACCGGCGGTTCCGGGGTCATATCGCCAGCAGGCGTAGGCGCCGAGCAACTGGATTTAAATTTTTCCGGTATTTTTGGTAGCTACGATTCCAACGTCTACACCCCAGGCATAACCGGCGGCCACTCAATTTTTTCGATCAATTTGAACAATTCATCTTTGCTGTCGGGAATTAATAGCGTTTTGGGCCAAAACAAAAGCACCGGCGTACTTGCTGCCGTAGATGGCTCGATCCAATTGACAGCAGTACCTGTACCTGCTGCTGTGTGGCTGTTTGGCACGGGCCTGATCGGCTTGATGACTGCGGGCAAACGTAAAACTTTCGCTACTTAAGCTCTAAGTACATCGAATTCGTCGCCCAAGCAATAGTAGCGCTGGGGCGACGAATTGATTCTGGATCGGCACCTAAAGCAGTAACCTCTTCGAAAACAACAAACAAATCCTAAACAAGCCCTCCCATTCGTCGCCGGTAATCTGGCCTTTGATTTGGCAATCTACGTTGGCGCTGGCTTGCAAAATATCCTGCAATTCCTTGCTCTTCAACCTCTGCAAGGCCTCATGCACCAACTGCTTGCGCTTGTCCCATATCTGATATTTTTTATAGAGAACTTCTGGGTTGCCGCCGCGTTTCAATTCCGTCTTGATATTAACCAGCGTTCGCGCTTCGCGGCTAATAGCCCACAGTACCACCGGCGCCGCGACGCCTTCCGCTTTGAGCCCGGCGAGAATTTTAACCGCTCGATTCACCTTGCCCGACAACAAAGCATCCATCAATTTAAACACGTCGAAGCGAGCGCTGTCAGCCACATCGTCCTCAACCATGGATTTGTTGATACGATTAGCCCCATGCAAGATATACAGTTTTTCAAGCTCCTGGGCCGCGGCCAGCAAGTTGCCCTCGACTCGCACTGCCAGACTTTTTAGCGCATCCGCTTCCAAATGCATGCCCTTCCGCTCCGCCCTGCGCTGCAACCACTGCAACAACTCCGGTCCTTGTAACGGCCAGACCTGCACGATGCACGCAACTTTATCCAAGGCCTGAAACCATTGCGACTTCTGCGCCGCACTATCCAGCTTACCGGCCGTGATTAGCAATATTGTATCGTTGGGCGGACGCTGACAATACGCGCTTAGGGCTTTACTGCCTTCCAAACCCGGCTTGCCGGAAGGCAAGCGCAAATCGATGAGCTTTTTGTCAGAAAAGATGGAAAGTGATTCGGCTTCTAGGGTCAATTGCGGCCACTCGTTGCCGGTATCGATAGCAATGACCTCGCGAGTGGAAAAACCAGCCTCGCGCGCCGCGCGCCGAATGTCGTCCGCTGCTTCGCCAAGTTGTAAAGGCTCATCACCACTAACCAGATAAACCGGTACCAGCTCTTTGTGTAAGGCGGCAGTTAACTGGTCAAGCTTTAGGCGCATACTTATTTTTTCTGCGTATCGACGGCTATCCTGGCTCTGGCTAATATCATCCGCGCCACTTGTTTATAGATTTCGTTGCGAATCAATTGTTCTTCGTTGCCTTTCGCCAGCACCGCGGTTTGGTCGTTGAAAAACTCCCTGGAAATTTCGATCACTTGCTCGTCCATCAGCGCATTTTCCTTACTGTCGAAAAATTGAAAGCGCAGATAATATTCCAGTTCGGATTCGCTGGATTTACCAGTTGAGCCGATGGTCAGTACCCGGTTACGCATGTCTTCCCGTAGCACCTTGACCACCACGCCGGCATCGTTGGGGGAGCCGACGATTTTGCCTTTCGAAGCCTTCATGATGGCTTGCAGTTCGCCCTGTAAGGGCACGGAGGCGCCAAACACATACATGTTTTTCAGCACTTCCGGCATCTCTATCGAGCCACGTAGATGGTATCCGCAGCCAACCAGCAGCACCAATACCCCGGCCAAGACCATTCGGCTCAAGTGATTCATCATCTGATTCTCGAAAATCCAGCGTTTAAACAACGATATTCACCAGTTTTTGCGGCACTACAATCAGCTTTTTCACCGGCTTACCTTCCAGATAACGCTGCACGTTCTCGTCAGCCAGAGCCAGCGCTTCGACTTGCTCTTTGGAAGCCGTCGCCGCTACCGATAATTTCCCGCGCAACTTGCCATTGACCTGCACCACCATTTCGATAGCATCCTGCTGTAACGCCGATTCATCAATAACCGGCCATGCCGCCACCACGATGTCATCGTTGTGGCCCAACTCGTTCCACAGCTCTTGTGACGCATGCGGAATAATCGGGGCCAGCATCAAGACGATGGCTTCCAGCACTTCCTGGCGAGTTGCCCTGCCATTGGCACTATCGTCATCAAATTTATTCAACGCGTTAACCAACTCCATGTTGGCGGCAATCGCGGTGTTAAAGGTGTGGCGACGCGCCATATCGTCGCTGACCTTTTGCAAAGCCTGATGCAACTGCCGACGCAACACTTTTTGATCGTCGCTCAATGCTGCCTTATCCAATGACTGATTCGGTAAACCGGCTTCGACGTGCAGATAGACTTGCCGCCACAAACGTTTCAGAAAACGAAAGGCGCCTTCCACACCGGCATCGTTCCATTCCAGCGATTGGTCCGGCGGCGAAGTAAACATGGTGTACAAGCGCACCGTATCGGCGCCGTATTTGTTGATCAACACCTGTGGATCAACGCCGTTGTTTTTCGACTTGGACATCTTCTCCACTGCACCGACCGTGACTGGCGAACCATCTTCCAGCAACTTGGCGCCAATAATCTTGCCTTTGGCGTCGCGTTCGACATCGATTTGGGTCAGGTTGAAATAGCGTTTATGACCGTGATCGTCAATTTGATAGAAGGTTTCAGCAATCACCATGCCTTGCGTCAGCAAGTTCTTGAACGGCTCGTCGCAGGCCACCAAGCCTTCGTCGCGCATCAGCTTGGTGAAAAAACGCGCGTACAGCAAATGCAAAATCGCATGTTCGATGCCGCCGATATAATGATCGACCGGCAGCCAGTAATTAGCGCGCTGGTCCAGCATCGCGCTGTCGCAATCCTGGCTGGCGTAACGGGCGAAATACCAGGACGATTCCATAAAGGTATCGAAGGTATCGGTCTCGCGCCGGGCAGGTTTGCCGCATTTGGGACAAGAGGTATGCGGGAAAGTCGGATGCGCAGCCAGCGGCGATTGCGAGCCGTCCAGCACGACGTCGCGCGGCAAGGTCACCGGCAACTGATCGTCCGGCACCGGCACCGTGCCGCAGTCGTCACAATAAATCACCGGAATCGGCGCGCCCCAATAGCGTTGCCGAGAAACGCCCCAGTCGCGCAATCGGAAATTAGTTTTGCGTTCGCCCTTGCCCAAGCCGGCCAGTTTGGCGGCGATGGCATCGAAGGCTTGCTTGAAATTCAAGCAGTCGAATTCGCCGGAATTTTTCAACACACCTTTTTCGGTAAACGCTTTTTCGCTGACACTGTCGTCCGCACCATCGGCTGCGGCAATAACTTCCTTGATGGCAATGCCATATCTCTTCGCAAATTCATAATCGCGCTGATCGTGCGCAGGTACAGACATCACCGCACCGGTGCCATAACTCATCAACACGAAGTTGGCAATCCATACCGGCACGGATGCGCCGGTCAATGGATGAACAGCCTGGTAACCGGAAGCGATGCCGCGTTTTTCCATGGTTTCCATCGCCGCTTCGGAGGTTTCCATCTGCTTGCAGGATTCTATGAAGGCCGCGATGTCGGCATTGTTCTCCGCCGCTTTCAATGCCAACGGGTGTTCGGCGGCCACCGCAACGTAAGTCACCCCCATCACGGTATCGGGGCGGGTGGTATAGATGCGAATCGGCGCATCAAAGCCGTCGACAGCAAAATCCATTTCCACGCCTTCGGAACGGCCGATCCAGTTGGCCTGCATGGTTCTGACCTGCTCGGGCCACCCCGGCAGTTTATCCAGCGAGGTCAGCAATTCGTCGGCATAAGCCGTAATTTTCAAAAACCACTGGGAAATTTCCTTTTTCTCGACTTGGGTATCGCAGCGCCAGCAGCAGCCGTCGATGACTTGTTCGTTGGCCAGTACGGTTTGGTCGTGCGGACACCAGTTGACCGGGGCGGTTTTCTTATAAACCAGACCTTTTTCCAGCAAGCGCAGGAAGAACCATTGCTCCCAACGGTAATAGCTGGGATCGCAAGTCGCCAGTTCGCGGCTCCAGTCGTAACCAAAACCCAGCCGTTTCAGCTGGTCACGCATATAATCGATATTCGAATAGGTCCAGTCGGCCGGATGCACCTTGTTTTGCATGGCGGCGTTTTCTGCAGGCAAACCAAAGGCGTCCCAACCCATCGGTTGCAACACATGTTTGCCCTGCATCCGTTGGAAACGGCTGATCACGTCGCCGATGGTGTAGTTACGGACGTGGCCCATGTGCAGCTTGCCGCTGGGATAAGGAAACATCGATAGGCAATAGTATTTTTCCTTGCCGGTATCTTCAGAGGCAGTAAACACCCCGGATTTTTCCCAGTCGGCCTGTACTTTTTGCTCTATTGCCGAAGGCTTGTAATGCTCTTCCATCCTATTCGTCTTTTGCTGTAAAAAGGCGCTAGAATACCTTAGAGACGCTTAAATCTAAAGCGTGAAAATTAAAACAACACCGGGAGCAGCCATGGGCGAAAACAAACTGATCAAAGCGTACGACGATCTGATGGGCCATCTTTACGAGGCCTTGGACGATACGCTGCACACCGTCGCCGACGCCTTGGAAATAGCCAAGGAAAAAACCAGCGCACTGGGCGGGCATACGCAAGAAGAAATCAACAAAATCGCCGACTATGTAATGCGCGACGTCGAGCATGTCGCCACCGCACCGTCGCAACAAAACGACAGTAATTCTCTGTCCGAGTGGTTGAAGTTTGACATCGATTTGATCGAAAATTTCGCCTTGGACGCCTTCATGGATATCGCCGACAAAACCAAGGTCAAGCTGGCCGCACTGGAGATGGAAGCCAAGCTGTACCACCCCTATAAAAGCGGTGAAGTAGCCGGCCCCGGCACTTTCGTCTGCGATGCCTGCGGCAAACAAATTGCCTTCAAGTCCACCAGCGTTATACCGGCCTGCCCCGAGTGTAAAGGCGACAGTTTCTCACGCGTTTGATATTGCAGGCTTTAACCTTATAATGCGGGCTTTTATTTTTTAACAATCGAGGGCGATTATGCGCAGGGTGATTTTCAATCAGAAAGGCGGCGTGGGTAAATCTACCATTACCTGTAACCTGGCAGCCATCAGCGCCGTCGAGGGTAAAAAAACCCTGGTGATCGATCTCGATGTGCAAGGCAACTCCACCCAATACTTGTTGGGCAACAAGGTCGCCGATTCCGACAAGACCATCGCCCACTTTTTTAAGGATAGCCTGGGCCTCGGCCTGTTCGGCGGCGGCAAGGAAGGCTTGGACGGTTTGATTCATGAAACCCCTTTCCCTAATCTCTACGTATTGCCGTCCCATTCGGATTTGGAAGGCTTACAAAGCCGTTTAGAATCTCGGCATAAGATCTACAAGTTAAAAGAGGCGCTGGAAAAGTTGGAAGGCTTCGATCAAATCTATATCGACACCCCGCCTATCCTGAATTTTTACAGCCTGTCCGCGTTAATCGCCGCCGAAAAATGTCTGATTCCCTTCGACTGCGACACCTTCGCCCGCGAAGCGCTATACACGCTGATGCGCGCCATCGCTGAAGTCAAAGCCGATCATAACGACAGACTGGAAGTAGAAGGCGTCATCGTTAATCAATATCAGAAACAAGCCAACCTGCCCCGCCAGTTGGTTGATGAACTGATCGCCGAAGGTTTGCCGGTACTGGAAACCAAAATCTCCACCTCGGTGAAAGTCCGCGAGTCGCATAGCGATGCTCAGCCTTTGATTCACTACGCGCCAACCCATAAGTTGACCGAAGAATACCGGGCCTTGCATTTGGAAATTCACAAATAGCCGTTTAGCAAACACCAACATTAAAAAAGCCAGCAATGCTGGCTTTTTTGTTTTAAAGGACACTACAAACCGGTGCGTGAACGTAGGGTTTACCCGATTAACTCCATCATCGATTTCTCAACCCTCATGTTCAACCGACAAAAGGCCTTGTGCAACACCTCCCAGCCTTCGAAAGAAACGATCACCCAATTCTCGGTGCTGCGATCCCATTCCGTGTCCAATAACACACCCAACCGCACCAGCTGCTTAAAGGTGTCGTCGGAAGGTGCATCGATATGCGCCAAGGCTGCTTCGAGTTGATTTGGCGGGATCAAACGGGCTGCCGGTTGATCATTACCCGCATGCCGGTTTGCATACATGATATACCCTGGATTAAGCTGCAATTTATGTAAATCTTGACAGTAAGCATCAAAATTTTGAAGCGGGAACTGCAACATCTGACTCATTTCCATACTCCCTAGCTGCGCTAAATAATGATTTCGGTCAAGCTACACTCGTTGATAGACGCTTGTTGGGGCTTCAACGTATGCGCCAGCCGCAGTTCGCGAAGCATCGCGCGTTTCTTGGCTTGATGCTGCTGCATACGCCTGAGAATATCGTCCAAAACGCGCACCGCGCTAAGCACATGCGGCCCCTTGTTGATCATCACACACTCCGCCCGGTCGCCCATGGCGGCATCGGTAATTTCCGCCCGCGAGGGCATCCCCTCCTTGGCCAGAGTTTCCAGAACCTGCGTCGCCCAGATCACCGGCACATGGGCAGCTTCGCAGATCCATAATATTTCTTCCTGCACTTCGGCCAGCCGTTCAAACCCACACTCCACAGCCAAATCGCCACGAGCAATCATCACCCCGCAACAAGGCGCTCGCATAGCAGCCAGCAACATGGCCGGCAAGTTTTCGAACGCCCGCCTGGTTTCAATTTTTAGCACGATCGCCGGCCGTCTATCCCCCAGACGCGCCATATGCTCATGCAGCAACTCGACATCATGCGCGCTATTGGCAAAAGACAATTCCACGACATCAGCGTTTTCGACCACGAAACCCAGATCTTCGATATCCTTGGCCGTCAACGCACTGATCCCTAGTCTGCTCTCGGGCAGATTGATCCCCTTATCGCCTCTCAGTTTTTCACCGCGCGCACGCACATGGGTGATTCTGACCAGAACTTGGGCAAACTCAACTCTATCGATCACGCCACCAATTTTGCCATCATCGAACCAGATCGGCTCTCCCGCTCGAACATCGTCAAAAATCTCCGGAATGGAGCAACCGATCATGGCCGGCGTCAGCACCTGGCCGCTACTGTCATAAGTTGCCGGCCGACCGGGCGCCAGGTCACGCGTTAAGATCAACAAATCGTCCTGTTTTAGCAAAATGGCATTTTCAGCTTGCGGTAACAGATTGATAGTCACTTGGCGATCATCGGCATGAGCCACCTTACGCTCGTGATTCAAAACCGTGCCGGGAACGATATAAGCGCTTTGCGTCGCCTCCGCCCAATAACCCTGCTCAGTAATGTCAACCACTGTCAGGTTTCGTTTCGCGCCGCGGGCATCGGTGAATTTCAGTTGCTCACCCAGGTATAAACGGCGTAGCCATTCGCCTGGCAATAGCAAACAGGCATTAGCGGGTGAAGGCGGAGCAGCGGGTTGCGACACGTCCGTTAACCAGACGCGCGCCGGCGCGATGAGTCGGCCGTGGTCGTCGTGCGTCGGACGAATTCGCAATACCGCTAATCGGGGATCGAGCGGGCCGGTCCGCAACTTGGGACCGGCCAGATCCATCACGACACGACAAGTTTTGCCCAGCGCACGCTCGGCTTGTCGCAGATGAGCTATCATTTGCATCCATGCCACCGTGTCATCATGGGCGCAATTGATCCGCATACAATCCATGCCTTGCTCAAGCAGATGATGAATTAGCGAATAGTCTTCCGCCGCTTCGCTGGGCATGGTCACCATGATCCGCACGCCGCGGCCATTTGCAGCCTCCCCCAACAAGCAATGAGTATGGTCGACCAGCAATCGCTCGCCGGCGGCAAAATCCACCACTACCGTCTCTTGATTAGGCGGCACCCACTCCTGTCCGGTTAAGCGATGCAAAACCTCCAAAACCGCATCGATGGTTGCCAATACATGCGATTCCGCTCGCCCCAACGACGACAGCCCCAGGGCAGCCAGTTTTAGTTGCAAGGGCCTGAGGTCGCGGCGGCGCAGCGCTAGATAATGCAGCATATTACGGGCGCTATCCCGGTTATTGCCCTCCACTTGATCGATACGCTGTTGACACCCCGCGGTTTCGGCAATCATTTCCGCGCGAATGTCCATCAATTCTCTCAGGACCTCATCGACCACGGCGTCTTGCAAATAAGTGTTTTTGGTAACGGGATTCGTTGTCAAAGATCGCCTCTAAAGCCATGCGGTCGGCTTGGCCGCTTAATCAGCTGGGATTGTTAATGCAACTTTCCTTAATCGCTAGACCGCCATGCCGCACATCAATACCGTCCAACATGAAAATCGCGTGCTCGGCGATGTTCCGGCAATGCTCGCCGCAACGCTCCATGGCTTTCATCATTTGCATCACATCCAGAGCTCGGCGGATCATGCGGGCATCGTGCAATACTAAGGTTAGTTGATGCTTGATACCCTCCTGCAATTCCGACTCGCAATCCCTGTCGCATTGCAACAGGGCGTAAGCCTGCTTGGAATCCCGACTTTCGAAAACCACCATCAGTTTATCCAAAATCAGCTTGATTAAACCACCCATTTTTACTATGTCCGTCAGCAGCTTTTGATTGGGGTCGCTAGTGTTCGGGTCGAACAACACCGTAATCAGCTTGGCGAACTCGACAATCTCGACACCGATTTTCTCCAGCTCCACCGCGATTTTCGATGTTGACAACACATAGCGCAGATCATTTGCCACCGGACAATGCCGGGCAATGATGTTCAATACTTCGCCATCAATCTTGCTTTCGAAATGTTTGACCTTTTTATGCCGCGAAACGACTTTTTGCGCCAGTTCGCCGTCGCCGTAATCCAGGGCCTGCATCGCCTGCTCCAGCTGATAAACCAAAAGGTCCGTCATATCCAGCATCAAACTGTGCATATGCCCCAAATCGGTGTCATACGCATGTAAGGTATGCACATTATTGGGTGTGTCTGTTTGCTTCGTCATCGTCAGTTCTCTTGCTTGTTTAGCCAGGGTCTCGGTAATAAACAAACCTTAGAACAAGTACATTACAGGAATGTGACATAACCCTGTCAGACACGCGAAACGTGGCTCGTTAGCTATTGTTTTTAAAAAACATATTTCTAACAGCCATAGTCTAAAGCCTGCAAAAAGCCCCCAAAAAAATCCGTGGCCCACATTCACCGGCAAAAAAGCGACAAGCAGACTCTGTCATGCTGTTGTCATAAACGCAGACAAGAATAGCCTACGTCCGATACCAATATTTGGCGTTTGCTTATGAATACCTCTTTTTATCGCACCATATGGATTTCCGACCTGCACATTGGCTCGACCCAATGCCAAGCCGATGCCCTGCTGGATTTTTTAAAACATAACGACAGCGAAAAACT
>Ga0123395_1021151_pt1 | contig 20090 bp, 16 predicted proteins | sample T10HHNH4metaT_FD_89923 | JGI IMG/M metagenome (GOLD analysis project Ga0123395, IMG submission 89923) | Methane-oxidizing artificial microbial communities from Washington, USA to study methane cycling - T10-HHNH4 metaT (Metagenome... ... | reverse complement strand
GTCAGAACAAACAGCTCACGCCGGTTCATGACTTTGATTCGTTGAACCGAACGCCCACCAGGCAAAATAAAAACACCCCAACACCACCATTAAGGTCGGTGCCACATAGGTATGAATCAGCTGAAACCAGCCGGGTTGGTAAGCGATGACGAAATACAACGCAAAGATACGCAGTAGATTGAGGCTATAAATCAAACCGATGCCCAGCAATAAACCGAGCAGTTTCCGCTTTAATCCGCACGGAAACACCAGAACGGCGGACACCACCAAAAACAACACACCGGCACCGTCACAGCCACGCACGATCTCCAGATCGGCCTTGGCCGAAAGCAAATGATTCTGCTTGGCCGATACATGCTCCAACGGAGCCAGCCAGTTGACCAGATCGGCGCAAATTGCCACCACGCCGTGGTAGTAGATGACATTGGCAAACAGGCCGACTGGAATCTTAAAATAGGCGTAGTCGAGTAGCGCGTAGCAGGCTACGAATAGTATGAATTGCAACCTCTCATGTCGGCCATATAGGCGACTAGCCTCAGAAGGGAGGTTGCATGAAAACAATAGCGTTACCTTCCATGTCGTGTTCAAGACGTCCAGGCTTTTGGTGGACTCGATGCTGGCATCCTATAAGCCTTATCGAGTTATTTCAAAAGCTCAAACGACTTCTGATATTCCTTTGATAATGCTGAATATCTCTGTGCCAATTCAGGTGCCTGTCCTAATTCAACGCCTTGTGTCAGCAAGTACCTTACTATTTTGTCACTTCCATGCAATACAGCCATTTCGATCAAAGACCATCCATAACCATCACGAGTATTAAGATCAATTGATGAGGGTAAGGCGGCAGCAAACTTTTCTGGATCGTTTTTTCGCAAAGATTTCCCCAGTTCAGATTCGTCGGGTCGTCTAAGATTTTGCTCTCGCGGCGATCTGAGGTCTTGTACCAAGCGTCCGCCAGAATCTAGGTATTTCGCTGCCTCCGGCCCGACATAATTAATACCGATATGCTCGAAACGCTTACGGATTGATTTTTTGAAGGCGTTGAAGATCGCAAGAGAATCCGGATGCATGGAATTCGTGGACAGGCATCCCTTAATAAAGCCTTCTCCCCACTCTTCGCTTTTGTGAAAGCCGCAAGGGTCCAAAAATACAAAGTCGTAGTTTGGAGGGTCACCAATCTGAGAGGGCATAAACCCGTACTTTTCGGGAGTTTGCCGTTTATCCCAAAATTTGAATGGCAGCTCAGCGTTAACTGGCAATACGAAAAACCTAGTCTCACAAGAACTTGGCCATTTACAAAAATCAAAATCAGGTACTTCTAAAGGCGATTTATAAACTGGAAAATCCGGTTCAAGCCGCCATTCATCCACAACATATTTCAGGTCAAATTGCGATGAAATATCCGATATGACAAGAGCATAATCATTTTTTGTTGCAAAATGATAGATGGAATGACCCCTAGACATTACTTGATTACCTTTACTTTGAATACACAGATCGCATCATATTGGTATTGGCTTTGTTTGGGTAGAGCACGAAGCCACCATTGGCTGATGAGCTCCAAAAATTGGAAGAATTCCAATTGATGGAACTTGTATTGGGAACAATGTCGCTGCCAGCTCCAACCGAGCCCACACCACCTGGCGTTAGAAAATCAATCACAAAATTGCCGACATCATTCCACGTAATTCCTGTCCCGAAAATACCGCTACTGGCGTTGGCACTGCCCGCTGCTGTGGCACCGATAACGCCGCCGGTGACTTTTGAAACCATTTGAAATTCGCTATCCGGACGAAGATTTTGAATTTTAACACCTGCCGCAATTTCTCTGGCTACTGGCGTAATACCATCGGCGCGCGTAGTCACGGTGTTAATGATCAGCTCTTTTCCTGTTTGAATATTTTTTAGCACAATATCGCCATAGGCTCCACCTTTAGCGCCTCCAGTAGCAGGATTGGGAATTAAAACTTCTGCTTTGCCGCCCCCACTTTTCAGCACCCAGTCACCAGTAGCGAGATATTCATCCGCAATCGCTTTGTTCAGCGCCCTGGTTTCAGCAGATCCTAATCGGCCACCTAATTTTGCAAGTCCTGAAACGATATTGGAAATTAGGTCCAATCCCGTTGGATCATTGGCGTTAACCGGGTTGTTATCGACATAGGCATAGAAATTAATTCCAGCCGCAAACCCCTTCGGGTCTTCCGAGATAAACCGCCCAGTATTGGGATCATAATACCTGGCCCGATAATAATAAAACCCGCTCTCCCCATCGGCTTCCCGGCCGGTATATTTCTGCGCGGCGTTGCTGGTACCGGTTGAGCTTAGGTTGCCGCCGAAGGCGGTGTAGCTTTGGGTGGCCTGGATTTGGCCGTCGTGGGCACTTTGCCCCAACACAGATTGCAAGGCGTCGTGGTGGTAGGTACTGTTGACCATCCTGTTGTTGGCGTCGCGGTGGTAGCCGTTGACCACTTCGTCGATCACCGTGCCGCGCAGGTATTGGTCGCGTAACGCGCCGTTACTCTCGTAAATGGCTTCCAGGTGTTCGCCTTCCAGGTAGTAACGGCTGGTCAGGCTGGCGGCTTTTTGGATGCGGTAGCCGGATGGATCGTAGCGGTATTGGCTGGTGTTGATTTGTTTGACGCGGTTGTTGGCGTCCCAAGTTAAAGTTAGGCTGCGGTTGCCGCTGACGTTGGTGAGGCTGCCGTTGGCATCGTATTGGTAGCTTTCGAAGACGGTACCTGTTGGGCTGCCGGTGCGGATGTCTTTGAGCTGGTTGGCGGCATCGACGTTGTAATATTTGACGCTGCCGGCCTTTGTATAGGTCTTGCGGTTGCCGACCTTGTCGTAGCTGAAGCTTTCATCGTTGGCGGTACCGGGGTAGTCGGCGCTGAGCAAACGATATGCCGGGTCGTAGCCGAAGGTAGTGGTACCCGTGACTTGGCCGCTGGCGTTATGGTCGATCTGAGTCAAAATGTTGCCGAGCCGGTCACGCGTGTAGCTCGTATCGTTAACCAGCTGGCCGGTAAGCGTGGTATTTTTCAGTTGCGTCAAGCGGCCCGCTGCGTCCCAGCCGTAGCGGGTTTGGGCGCCGTTACTGAGGATGCGGTCCAGTAACCGGCCCGCGCCGTCGTAATGGTAACTGACTTGCAGGTATGCAGGGTTGGTCTCGGCCACCAGACGATTGGCATTGTCGTACTGGTAGTCGGTGATGTCACCCTGGTAGTCGGTTTTGGTGTCTATATTACCGACCGGGTCGTAAGCCCAACTTAGGGTTTTGCTGGAGCGGCTGTCGGTTTTGCTTTTGAGCTGGTGTTTGGCGGTGTAGGTATACGTATAGGTGACATCGGCGTTTTGGCTTTGGATCAGATCGCCAAATAGGTCGTAGGTATAGACTTCCTGACTGCTGTCGATTAAATGATCGGTTTGGGTCAGACGGTTCAGACGGTCGTAGGTGTGCCGGCTAACCTGGCCCTTGCGGTCGGTGGTCTCGATCAGGTTGCCGGCTTCGTCGTAGACGGACAGCTGGGTCTTGTCGGTCGGGGTTTCGATGAGCGGATCGACGGTTTCGGTCAAGCGTCCCAGGTCGTCGTAATGGAAGGCAGTGGTATGGTTTTCGGCATCGGTAACTGTAAGGCGGTTGCCGAGCAGATCGTAACTGTAGGCGGTGATGTTGCCTTGGGCATCCTTGCTTTGCTTGAGGCGATTTAACTCGTCATATTGCCGGCTTTCGCTGCAGCCGTCGGCGTTGAGGGGTTGATGGCCGGGGTCGCCGACATTGCTGATCGCATTGGCGTCGATGAGGCAGGTTTGGTTGCCGTTGGCGTCGTAAGAAAAACTGGTCTCGAAGCCCAAAGGATCGACGACCTTGGTCAAGCGACCGACGGCGTCGTACTCGCTTTTGACGGTTTCGCCGTTGTCGTTGGTGACGGCAATCGCTTCGCCCCGTAGATTGTATTTCGTTTCAGTGCGATGGCCGTTGCCGTCGATGGCCGCCGTTTTACGATTCATCGCGTCGTATTCGTATTTTGTGGAATGGCCGTTAGCATCGATCTGGCTGCTTAGATTGCCGGCTTCATCGTAACCGAATTGGCTGGTTTTGCCGAACACATCGGTGGTAGCGATGCGGCGGTCGGCGGCATCGTACTGATGGGTGGCGTCAGTACAGATGACGTAGCCGCCGCTGGGAGCCGCACAGCCCACTTTGGCTACGCTGGTGGGATACCAAGTCTTTTCCTGAGCCACTTGGCCGTTGGCGTCGAACACGGTTTCCTGGATGCGGCCTTCGGGATCGGTGACCTTGACGGGCCGGTCCAGCGAGTCATAGGTATAGGTGGTGGTTAATGCCAACAATGTGGCGTTGGTCGGCGAAGTCCGACGATAGAATGTTTCGGTTTGTTTCCGGCCCAGACTGTCATAGGTGAAGTGGGTATGCAGGGTCTGCCCGGACCCGGTGACATTGGTATCAGCCAGCTTCAAGCCGTTACTGCCCGCCTCGTAAGTGTAGGCGGTAACCCGTTTGCGGACGGTGTTGCCGGGTATCAGATACTCGGTCAGCGTCGCCAGAGTGCCGTCGGCATTCCAGCAATAATCGTGCAGTTTGACGTTGGCTTGGCCGTTCAGCGTAGACAGGGTCAGCGCTTGCGGCTTACCGTTCAAGGCGCAGCCGGCCGTGCTGGTATAAAAACTGGTGGTGATGACGGTGCCGCGCTTGTCCTTGACCGTGGCTACTTGATCGTAAGGACCGTAAGTCGTGTCGACGGTTTGATTTAAGGCGTCTTGCTCGCGGGAAACGTTGCCGCCGGTGTCGGAGGCACCGCTCAAGGCTTTGTCGAGCCGGTAGCTGTATTGCGTGGCATAACCCAGCGCGTCATACTTTTTATTGCGAATACCGTCGCTTTGGTTTTCGAACAGCAATAAACCGCCGTCGGCTTCTTCCAGTTTGGTCATCCGGCCGTCAGCATCATAACTGTAGCGGCGGATGCCGCCGCGTGGGTCGGTGACGCGGGTGGTTTTGCGGTAGAGGTCGTAGTCCAGGGTTTCCGTGTGGTTCAACGCATTGTGGTAATTGAAGGCCCGACCGTTTTGGTAGTAATTGAAGGTGGTTTTGACGGTCTGGCTGTTGCGTTGCAGCGGCTGAACAATCTCGTGCAGCAAATGCCCGGCTTGATAGGTATAGCTGACGACTTGGTTCAGGGGGTTGGTTTTGCCGGTCAGATCGCTGCCGCTAAAGTTATAACGCCATTGACGTCCCGTCCAATCGGTAATGTCTTTGAGATGATTGTCGGCATAATAGGTGAACACCAGACCGCTACGACCGCTAATACCCAAATTATCGGTCACCGTGGACAGTCGCCCGTTGGCATCATAAGTCAGGGTCAAACGGTCGCCCCAAGAATTATCGATGAATTTCAAACGAGCAGTGAGGTTGGGCGTGGTTTTTAAATTACCGCTAACCGTCTCAAAGGTGTATTTAGTGCCGTTTCTGAAGGTCAGCGTGTGCTGACCCGCGGCGCTGTCCAAGGTCAATGTGTCGTAGACGCCTTTGGGGGTGGTCACTGCATAACTGGTTTCATTAACCAAAAAGTTCTGCTCGCCGCCGCGTTCGTCGGTATAGGTGATCGACGAGGTTTTATTGTTGGCGTTTTCCGATTTCTGTATGCTGTTGCAATTGGGACAAATCCCGAAATCGTTGGATTCCAGACGCATGCCGTAGGAATGCACCCAACCGAAACCCAGTCCACGATCAACCGTCGTAGCACTGGGCGCGCTGTTATAGGTGCGGGTGAACAAGTAGTTAAGCGCATTGCGCCCGCGAATCTGAATATCGGTTTCGTCGTGGTAATTGTTGCCGGAGACCGTTGACACCGGGTCCGCCGTCGATGGCGTCTTGACTTGATCGTTATTGACTGTGCCGACCAGTATCTTGTCATTGAACTGATCGTTATTGAAAGTTGGGGAGACCGATATGGCACCGGTATTAATGGCGGTAGCCGGTTCAAGCGCTACACGGCCATCGACGTAACCGCCCGCGAATATGGATTCCGCCAACATCAAGTTTAAAACGGCGAACGTTGCCACCATCCAGTGGCGACGAATAGGTCGGTTAATCGGGTTGCGGTTCCGGTCCATGTTGTTAATTACCACGGTTGAGGATTTCGAAAGACAGCGAGTTTAGCCGTCCGGTCGAAGTCGTATACACTTTGCGGATGTCGACCTCGAAATGGTTACTGGGGCCAGCGACTAAAGTGGCGGGCAAGGTATATTCGACCCAGGATTGACTGGTATCGCGCAACAATAAATCGTTGCGGATGCCAGCGACGGTCGTAGTCGAGTAAACATTGGCCGCGAGGGTTTTGGAACGGTAGGCAAAATCGGTGCTGATAAAGCCTTGCGCAGCATCCAGATAATTAAAAAAAGCTGTATTCGTACCGCCTCGGATGCTGTTAAAACTGTTTTGCATGAGTACCAGAGCGGAATCAATGGTCGTACCATCTCCCCAACTGGCTCCGCAGGCGCCACCGGCGGTCAAAGTGGTCGAACCGCCATAGGTGGTCTTCCAACCATTGAGGGTGTTTTCGTTTTGATCGCAGTTAGTGAGGTAGCCATTCCAATTGTCGTTGTAATAAGAAAGCGTTCCTAGTCGTGAATCGGTTGCGCCGGCAGGCGCTTTTTTCAGCATATCGAACCCCTCTAGCGCGGTTGTCGTCGTATGCGACCAACTGTTTGGCGTAGTGTTGAATAAGGTGCGCGATGCCAGCGAAAAAGGCGAAGGTGCCGAAGCCCCGAAACCGACCGAATTGAGAAAAGCCGGTACGGTATTGGTGGTCGTATCGCGTTTGACGTTGACAAGGCTAGAGCCGCCCGCCAAGGCCATCTGGATGCCGCGCACCGTCGATACGGCATCGTAGCCGGTTAATTCCTGCCAGGTTTCGTGTTCCAACGACGAGGAAATATGGCCCAGGAATTCGAACTGGCGGTTCGAGTAATTAAGGGCTGCCTCATGGCTGCGGTACGAGCCACCGATGGTAATACCCTTCATGTCGATTAACAAACCACCCGGCAGGACGGAAAATGCGGTGCCGTCGATGTATTCAACATCGTACACAGAGCTGACCACACCGAGAAAACCGATGATTGGCGTCTTGGTTTTCATCAGATGATCAGCTCGCTCGAACTGTTCGCGCTGGTTGGCATAATACTGGGTAGCCGCAACATATAGCAGACCGCCGGTTAGGGCATCCAGAGCCGGTTTGTTTTGTAAAAGCGGTAAGTCTGAAGCGTCCCAGCCATTGTTTGTGGTATCCACATAGGGTGTGCAGTTCATACCGCTGGTATAATCGCAAGCCTGCCCATTACTGCCGGGGTCGGCGGGATTAAAAACGATCTTGTAGTTGACGTTATCGGCCAACAGTTGATCCGCCGCCCGATGCACTTGCGACCAGTTAGACGATTCGCCGCCGGTGGCGATCAAATAATAACCGCCGATGATGCCGGAATAGGTCGCTGTAATGGTTCGATCATTGGTACCTCCACTGGGATCGGGGGAACCGTCCATCGTCACCGTAATGGTATAGGGGTTACCGATGGCGGGGGTATAGCCGGAGATAGTGCCGTTACCCGACAGCGGACGGGCTATTTCAGTACCGCCTAATCGGGTGACCATATTGGGGATATTACCTGGCGGCGGAAACTCGGTAGTGAGCGTCAAGCGCCTGGTATTCAGTTCCGCTAATAAGGCATTGCCCGCGCCCAGATTAACGGTCAGCGTGCCGCCGCCGGATAGTGGGGCGACCATATAGATGCTGATCGACAATCGCTTACCCCATTTTTTCGGCTCGCTAGCGGGTACGGCCGCATCGTGCAGGGCCACCGAATCGTAGCGCCGAATGCTGCCTATTACCGGGTAAGGCAGAGAGGCAGGTAATAACCCATCTCGAATTTCGACAATTTGCCCGGCATCGGCGACATCCTCCAGGGTTTTACCGGGATTGCTGCTACGCAACCAGGTTGCAATCTGTTCTTCCAGAATGGTCAGCGGGTTTTTATCTTTACGCAGCTGTGTATCGGTCGCGGAATCCTTAATGGCATTGTAATAGCCGGTATAGTCGAAACTCAGAGCATTGTAGGGATCGATATTCAAACCATTGTAGGTCTTTTGTTTAAAACTGCCATCCAATGGAATCCAATTACAACGTGACACATTTGCCGGCAGCGCGCAGTCTACCGACGAGTTGGTCGTCAACCCCCGGTATTGATCGAAAGGCACTAACACTTCGGCCCACACGTGTTCCAAATCCACCGTACTGCGATCAGCAGCCAGCGTGACACCTTGAATGCCCTGGTCTTTCAACACTTGCACAGCGACATCGAGATTGCTAATTCTCAGCCAGTTGGTCAACTGAGTTGCGGGTAGCCGGACGATGCCAACAGCATAGCGGGCCGGGATGTTCTGCGAACGCAGCATGGCAATCAACGCGGTAGCGATGTCGACATCGCTACCGCGTTGCCCCATAAAGGTATTGATCGACCCCGAACGCGAACCGTGGTAAGCGGAAAACTCAAATTGGTTACGCACATACTCATAAATGGCAACCGCGTTTTTTAATTGAGCTGATTTATCAACTAAAGGTTGGGCCTCGCTACCTGTGAAAATGATTTCAGGCGTTTCGGATTGCAGCGCAAATGCCTCGGTTACGGGTAAAACGGTGGCTAAACCCAAGGAAATGGCGAATGAGCGAAGTATTTGCGGCAAATACCGGCGTGGCAACATGACGATTCCTTGTTAGTGATTGGATTTGTTTTTACGGCTTTGTTTGGAGGTTGGTTTGGATGCTTCGGCTTCTTCCCAGGGCATGGCTTGAATGGTTGGGGTTTTGCTAGCCAGCGGCAAGTCAATGACGCCGTGTTTTTCGAATTTGAGCCGCTCGCGAAAATCTCGTAATAGAGTGACTCGGTCTGTGTTGGTGTCGCTGATGGTTGCTTCGAGCTTGTCCGCCCATTGTTCGAAAAGTCGCCCTCGCTGCTCACCCACTGGAAAGCCTGCGGAATACAGTTCGTGTTTTGCGGCGGCCTTGGTCCGGCTTTGCCATTGGCTTGCGTCCTGACGAAGCTTTGTCACCACATCCCAGGCTTGCGTTCTTGCAGTTGCGCGTAAGGCGTCGCTTGTTGCTTGCTGGTTTGGTGCTACCACGGGGGCTTTATTTCCCAGGCTGATGCGGACTGTTTGCGATGGCAATGCTTCTGCTGCGATTAATTTATCCAAGGTTGTACGTAACTGTACCAGTTGCTCTTTTTCCGGCGACTCTTCCTGTACCTTATTTTTAGCTTGTAGCACCTGGCGCCCAATCAAGCGGATGGCATCCAGTTTTTCCGGAGGCAGTGCGTGGCTGGCTGTGTTTGCCTCCGTTTGACTGGCAGACTTTGAGTCTGCATGCGCCGTAAAGGCTGCCAGAAGCAAACATAACATAATGCGCATTACCATACTCCTTTGCTGATAGACGAACGACGGCAATAACCCATGATGGCAAACAACCCCAGAGCCATCAGGAGTTGGCCCAACACCGGCACCGCCGGCACCTGTACTGGTGCGCCAGGGTTGCCTGGATTTCCGGTCCAGTCCAGCGACGCCAGTTGCGTCAAACCGGATAATGGGGTTATGTTGGCAAGATTGTTATTGTTAAGATTGGCGCTGGCCAGATTGACGGCCCATTCCAGCCCGGTTAGATCGGCAATGCCCTGATTGACGGCGGTCAGGTTAGTCAACTGCGCTAGTTCGCCTCGGTTCAGATAATCCATGGAGTTACGCCCCAATGCCAGATTGATCGCCTTGCGCAAGGCTTGGTCGGGGATGGTGACGGGCGTGGATTGAACCGATGAATTGGCGGCAGTGGCCACTGCCCGCGTCGCTAATGCGGTGGTATAAGGATCGGCATCCCAGTTGCCGTCCAGTCCCTGGCTGGCAGTTAGTCGCGACAGAAAGGTGGTGGCAAGGGTGTTGTTGCCGGCCTCTTGCGCGGCCTGTGCTGCCAGCGCCTGAATAACCGTCGGCGCAGTTGAGTTGACTATTGTATTGAGCGTACTTAGGCCGTTACTTATAACGCTGGCAAGTGTGCCATCCTGCACGGTGTAACGGCTTAGTGCTTGAATCACGAGCGCAGTAACGGCCGGGTCACTACTGCCGGCATTACCAACCGCCCAGCCTTGATCGTTAGTGCCGGTACGCTGGCTACTTTTCAGAAAATCGAGAGCTGGCTGTACTTGTATACTGCTGCCCAGATCGGCATAAGCGATCAGTGCCAGAGCGGTATCGATGGCCGAGCTGGTATAGATCGGAGACAACCCCCAGCCAGAAAAGACGGTGCCGTTACGCGTTTGGGCGTTTTGCAAATAGGTCAACGCATAACCGAGATCATCGCCATGACTATTGAGTGTGCCTGCACGACGAGAAATTAGATCGACGTTGCCACTATCGTGGCTTTCCAGCCAGGTAAGGCCGGCGAAGAAGGCTTTTTGTCGTTTGTATGCGGTACCAAGTGCGCGAACAACGGCACTGGTATAAACCGGCTGAATGTCTGCGCTTGCTCCCCAGCTGCCATCGATGTTCTGTTGCCCCGCTAACCATTGAGCACCTTTCGCCGTCGGTTGATCGTAAATTCCCGCATGGACCGAAAGGCTAAGCGACAGTAGGCATAATGCGAATGCTCTGCAAAATATCATGGAATAACATCCCTTTTATTCTGGTTGCGAAACTCGGTTGTGGCTTGATGGCAATTACTTAATGGCCGCCGCTAACATGCCAAATATCGAGCATTACACTGAAAAATACAGGGGAAATGTGACGAATGTATTAAAGGCTAAAAATACATCATCAACTGAGCTGTTGGTGGGGAGTTTTGTTCACTGAAACACTGTCGACATTAGGCCGGAACGTAGCCCCGTCAGGCATTGAAGGAGCAATATGTCCTATTTTTAATGTATGAGGTAGCACCTGAAGTGGAGATGAATTTATCCTGACAGCCCATTAACATGGGCGCTAACTCGGTTTTCCGTTCCATTGCGCCTCAAACCCCAAAAATCCCGGCGATTCGCTGTCCGGTTGTGCATAGACTTTATACACCGTCGGCCCGAAACCCAGCGCGTCGACTACCGTCAACACCACTACCGCCCAGAGTGGATCGGCGGTTAGATACCATGTCGGCAAAGCCGATAGGGCCGCCACAAAAAAGCCCCAGTCGCTATGGGTAATGGTCAAATCGCCCGGCCGCCGATAGGCCAGAAATGCCACCAAGATGGTCAAACTGCCCGACACACCGATCGGCCAAGCACCGACGCCGCCGCGATCCGCGATTTGCGCCAGAAATACCACGAAGGTGGTGCAGCCCCAAATCACCCAGGAGAACACATGCGGCTGAACGGCGCCTTTAACGATAGCACGTATGTAGGGCAGCAATGTGCCGATGGTCAACGCAATCGCCATGGCACTGAGCACGGGTTTTAACGGCATTTCGATTCCAGATAAAGAGGGCGGATGCACATTTTAATGGGCATTGCCGCGTGTGCCTACCGGTTGCGTATTCCGATGCAAAAATGCAATCAACTTGTATGCTTAAGACATTATGGTTGCACTGATACAAGCGTAAGCACTGCTCGCAAGTGCGTTAGTCTGCTTCATTAACCTGGCTAGCGACAATAGGAAAAAATTGGTTCTTAGGATAGCAATTATGATCAGGATACCCATTCTGGAGCATGACAGAATAATCCCGCCTAGAAGATATTAGAGATTACTGGAACAATGACTGACCTAGCTATGCAGAGATGTTCATATAAAGACAGAATGGACCGAGTATGTGACTACATCCGGGACAACCTTGATGAAGATTTATCTGTAGAAAGATTAAGCCGGATTGCCTTATTTTCGAAATATCACTTCCATCGGCAATTTTCTGAGTATATGGGGATTAATGTCTTCAGATTTATCCAGTTGATACGTTTAAAACGAGCATCATACCAGTTGGCATTTAGCCAAAATCTGCGGATTATCGATATCGCATTTGATGCCAAATTCGAAAATCCGGAATCGTTTGCCCGCGCATTTAAAAAATCCTTTGGTCAGACACCCTCACAATTCAGAAAAAAACCGCAATGGAAGTCCTGGCATGAAAAATATCGGCTACCCATACCCAGAGGAAAAACCAACATGCAAGTAAACATCGTGAAATTTAAAGAAACCAAAGTTGCCGTATTAGAGCACCGTGGGGCGGTTGAGACATTGAACGATTCGGTCGGGGTCTTTATCGAATGGCGCAAGGCCAGCCAATTGTCCCCTGTGAAAACCAGCAATACTTACGGACTCGCCTACGACGACCCCAAAATCACGCCCCCTGAAAAATTCAGATTTGACCTCTGCGGCTCAGTCGAAACTGACGTGCCGGAGAATCCGCAAGGTGTCATGACTAAAATCATCCCAGGAGGGCGTTGCGCTGTAATTCGCCATCTAGGCCCGCATGAAGCAATGGACGACAAGATACGTTTTTTATACGGGACATGGTTGCCAGAAAGCAATGAAGAATTACGGGAATTTCCTTGTTTTTTTCACTATCTGAACCTCTTCCCTGATGTGTCCGAACAGGAGTTGATCACTAATATATATTTGCCTTTGAAAGAAATTTGAATTATTACATCATGGCCAAGGGAGGACATAAGGATTCGGCCCCGGTACGATTCAAATACGACCAAAAACATGTCGCTTGTATGTCTGCATGGCCGAGGGCGCACAAGTGACATACTTAGGTGTTCCGCGGCTATGCCGCTGGGTGTGCAAACGGGTAGGGGGTATCGGTTTTCATCGAACATTCCCGATACCGGATTGTTGACCTTTTTGTATATAGAGACCAATAGTTTCAACAACACGACCTTTTTGAGTCGACTAGACTGATCCATCCTATCCATGGTTGATTTGGCGACAGTCCCCGCTCGGACGGTTTGGAGGCTAATCACGCCCGCTTTGGCAGGATCTTGGGATTGGTCGAACTGGTGGCGACGCCCTGAGTGCGCATGATGTGTTTGAGCGGGGTTTTGGGCAGATTGTCAGAGATGTCACTGTCTATGATGCGCAGGGCGATCGGTTATTGACGTTACCCAGCACTGGCGGGCCTTATCCTGGGAACCCGTACGGGCCGCAAAATCCGTAAAGGTTTGTGTGGCGATGAACAATCGGAATTTTGTGCCGCGGCCTTTGTTCAAAACTTGAATGAAAGGATCGTTGATGACTTCAGTCGCCTCGTCGACGACACATTCACTGGTCGATCCGAAGCGCCTTATTATCGGCGACAGCAGCCAAATCGGCCAACAGAATCGAGCCAATCGTACTGCCCACTATGCCATCCGATAACGAGTCCAGGCCGATATAAGCGACTTGGTTTTTTTCGATGATGTGTCCGGTATTGGCGGTCGGCCGCACATGATCCGCGTCGTGTGGGTTTGGGGCAGCATGCAAACTTGTGAAGGTGTTCGATAAAAAAGAGTGTGTTGTGAAGATCTGGCACCTAAAAGCCAAGGAATTGAGACGATGAGGCGTTTCATTAGTGACAGTATAGGTTTTAGTATAGTAAATTAAGTATAATATAAAAAAATCCTTATATTTCATGGGTAATACACTGCTGCATCATCGGCGTGTGTTGCATTTTCTCGTCTTGCTTGGTGCCTTGTGTTTTCTGGTTCTTCATTTGTAAGCAGATTACGCCTAAGTAATATTTGTTTGTTTTATGTTGAGCATAATATTATCGACACTTATGAAAACTTACCTGTAGTTCACCTTTTAGACTGGGTTTTTTCCGGTTAGCCGCGCGCCATCATTCGCTTCAAAAAGCCTATGCCAAAATGCAATTCGACCCCCGTACCGCTAAAGCTTTGCTACCTGGACAGCATATGGCTTTTGATGATTACTTAGGACTGCGTTTGTTTGCCATGGCAAAGGTCAGAACCTGGTTTATAGAAGCACTGTTGATGGAAACCTTCGACAAGTATCGATTGGTCGTTGGTGGTCTATGTCATTCCCATTGGCTATTGTCGCTTGGGAAGCTTTGAAAAACCAGCGCGATTCTGGCAGGGATCCTGCTTTAGAAACAAAGCAAGTGAAATTAGAGGAAAAGCCTACGTTAAAACAATAGGCGGCAAATGCTGAGGACGCTTATGATGCCGGTCGCCTAAACTTGATTGGGTTTTACGACGTTAAGTTACCGATCTGGATGATTGGGAAAAATGGCCTCATTGTGATTGCTATCCGTTGTCGATTGATAGCGTTTGGGATAGCGCACTTTCAGCTTGAGTTGCAGCATCACCTGACGCGTTTTATATCGCCCAACAGCAAATCCTTGCTTTTTCAACTCATTCGACAAGCGGCGTGAACCATAACACTAATTACAAATTATATTCGGGACGTTTGTGTTGGTTGCTCTCGCTCATATTCACCTCAAAAGACGGTATAAAGAGTGTCCTGTGAAATGTCCGGCATGATTAAACTATTTCATTAGCCGTTGGCCGCAGATAACTGGACGCTTTGTTCGAAATAGTCCCCCTGTACCAACTCGAAGCCGGTATTGCGAGCCAATGCCGCTGTGCGTTTGTCGTCGATCTGCAGCATGAAGCTTTGGCTGTTGATCGATCTTGCCAAACTGCTTAACTGTTGGAGTTTTTCCAGAAGTTTATTGTCGCGGATACGGTCCAATTCCAGCGCCGAGATACCGACAAAGTTGGGCGCCGCACGGGTGATGAGCTCGAAGGCCGATTTTTCCAGCGAGTGATAATCAAACTTCAACGCCAATTGGTAGCCGCGGCGTTGATAGTTGTTCAGGCCTTTTAGCAGCAATTGGTAAAAACCGGCATAAGCGTTGTTTGCAGTCAATGTGATGGCGACATTGGCAGTTTGCAGGCCGCAAGCTACTATCACTTCTTCAAAATAAGCGCCATGATCCTCTTTGACCCCGAGTATATGCCGCGGGTCGACTTCCAGAAACAATAATTCGTCCAGATGTGCTTGCGGCAAATAGTTCAGCATGTGTACGGCTCGTGACATCCGGTCGAAATTGATGATGGATTCGACATTGGCTTGTTCGGCCTGGGGCAGGGCCAGGTATTGTTCCAGTTCGCTGCTTTCAATGGTCTGTTTGTTGATAGTGGATACGTTCAGTTGCGCAATGTGACCGATAACATTTGCTGTGCGCAAAGTCTGGCGCAGGGGCGACAATCTGCTACCGATGCAGATCGGGCCGAATATCCCGTGCACCGCGCCGTTGTCCAGCACAAATGGCCGTAAGCCGTTATTGTGTTCTTGCTCCAGTCTATCGTTAAAATATTCGACTAATTGTTGTAAAGGCATGAGTATCTGTCCAGTAAGTCCCTAGTAACTGATGGTTTGCTGATAAACGCAAAGGTTAGCGAAACTAACTCATTAAATAAAACGATAATATTTGAAGTTAATATGCCAAGATTAGAAATGCAGGCACTAAGCCAGGCATGCCGTTTTTAGGGAAGTGGTCAAACCCAATCCGACCCTCTGGTCAACATGATCGAATTGGTGTTTCTGTCCATACTTTTAGATGCGGAACTCGTCCAAATAGGGTTCGGACAAGTCCCGGTAAGCCGAGTTGCTGTCTAGAAATGCCTTAAAGCCTCATGGATTTTTGGCGTTCGGGGCAGATGTATTTATTCGCGAACCCGAATCAAATCGTGGCAGCTTTTGCAAGATGCGCCAACTTTGCCGAATTGGGCTTTGATTTCCGCTACGTCGCCGTTAGCCGCCACTTTTTGCAATTCGTTGGCTTCCTTGATGAACGTCGCTTCGATTTCCTTCACTTCGTCCTGTTTTTCGAAGAATTCCGGCTTCAGACGCGTCGCTTTCCAGCCGGTACCTTTATCGGTGCCCGGGCCGTAAAGGCTGAGTAGACCGGAATTGGCGACCGCGGCAACAGCATTCGCGGCAGCGATCACCTGATCTTTATTAAAGGTTTCCGGATGGTCAGCTGCTTGCGCTTTGATTTTCGCAGTATTCCAGCCCAAGAACGAGTAGGCGGATTGGCGGAAGCGGATCTGGTCTTCTATGTCGCCGGCCACAGCCGCTGTCGTGACAGCGCCCAGCGCCAGTGTGATTATCAGTTTCAATTTCATGGGGTTAACTCCTTGTGGTGTTGTAGAAAAAGTAACGTTTAGGTTTTTGGATGGGCCGTAGCCGTTTGGAAGCTGGCCAAGGGCGCCAGATAATTCACAAAACCGCCGCTCCAAACGCCCCAGACTACCGTCACCGCGATTAACAAAGTGATCACGAAGCGGATCGGGCCGACTGGTTTGATCGGGGAGGGTGCCAAGGATTTAGGCAATTGCTTTTTGCCGGTCAGCATCGCGACAACCAGATTGGTTTTTTTCAGGCGTTGGTACAAGACAATCGCGCTGACATGCACCGCGACCAAGCCCAGCAGGATATTCACTGCAAAAATATGCCATCCGCTCAATTTATCGCTGACCTCTTTGTCGATGGCATGAAACAGCGGACCTTCAAAAGCAATATCGTCGTTAGCGAACAAGCCGGTGATAGCCAGAAAACTCAACACCGCCAGCAAGGCGATAATCGCTATGGCGCCGGCAGGATTATGGCCAACGCCTTGCCATTCGCCTTTTACGTATTCGACTAGTCTGGAAACCGTCGGAAAGAAACTGGCGAAGCGGGCATGAGTGGTACCAATAAAGCCCCAGATCAATCTAAAGACCAGCAAGCCCAGAATCAAACTGCCGAAGCGGGCATGCCAGTCGGTCAGATTGCCGCCCAGTTTGCCGGTGGCGTAAGCGCCGACCACGGCTACTACCAACAACCAGTGAAACAGTCGTAATGGCCAATCCCAAATATGCACTTCCACTTTCATTGAAATCCTCCCGATGGTTTAACTGTCGCGCAGATAAGCGTTGAAGAAACTGACGGTTCTGTCCCAGGCTAGTTTGGCGGTGGCAGCGTCGTAGCGTGGGGTGGTGTCGTTGTTAAAACCGTGTTGCACGCTCGGATAGGTGTGGGCTTCGTAATTGACGCCAGCTTTTTGCAGGGCCGCTTCATAAGCCGGCCAGCCAGCATTGATGCGGTCGTCGACGCCAGCGTAATGGATCAGTAAAGGGGCTTTGATTTTTGCGGCCTGATCGGCGGCAGGTTGGGCGCCGTAGAACGGTACGCCAGCGCCCAGATCCGGCAGACGGGTGGCCAGGAAGTTGACGATGCCTCCGCCGTAGCAAAAACCTACCGCGCCGAGCTTGCCGTTACTTTGCGGCAGCTTTTTAATGGCTTGCGCTGCCGCCAAAAAGTCGGCCTGGGTTTTTTCCTTATCCAGTTTTTGGAACAATTCGCGGGCCTTGTCTTCATCGCCCGGATAACCGCCCAAGGTAAACAGCGCGTCCGGTGCGAAGGCAATGAAATTATCCAGCGCCAGGCGGCGAGCGATGTCTTGGATATGCGGATTCAAACCACGATTTTCGTGGATAACCAGCACCACTGGTAGTTTGTTGGCGGCTTTGGCCGGTTGTACCAAGTAACCGCGAATCTTGCCGTTACCATGCGGGGAGGGGTATTCCACATAGGTGGCTTTAATGCGCGGATCATCGTCTGCTACTTGCTTGGCTTCGGCGAAGCGCGGGTTAAGTGCTTCCAGCAGGGCTTCGGCGGTCAGGCCGAGTAGGGCGTATTTAGGCACCGATGATAAAAAGTCCCGCCGGGAAATATAGCCATGCACGTATTTATCAAAAGCTTGTAACGCTTCTGGATGAAAGTCTTGAGCGGTCTTGCGCGCCATCCTAAAGTTCTCCTAAAAGTTTGTGCCTAAACGCAAATAAACCCTGGACGCAGCAGCGGCATCCTTGGTCTTGGCGTGGTTCGGGTTGTGCTGGTGCCGCAGCCTTCGCCGCCGCGATTAACCAGCCGGGCAAACTTGTTACCCGGCCAGTTCATGATTTATTGCGGAACGGTCAGAACCGACAGCTTAGTGACGCCGGCTCGTTCGATGGATGACATCACTTTGGCAACGATGCCGTATTGCACCGCGTCGTCCGCGTTCAGGTTTAAAGCAAACTCAGGGTTGGCCGCCAGGCGGTTTCGCAATTCGCCTTCGATGATTTCCAACGGAAACTCTTGTTTATCGATGTAGATTTTGCCCTGGGCATCCACACTCAGATACGAGGCCGCTTTGTCGTCCGGCGGCGCGGTTTCCGCAGTTTTCGGCAGGTTGACGTGTACCGCCTGGGTCAACAAGGGGGCGGTGACGATAAACACCACCAGCAGCACCAACATCACATCCACCAAAGGGGTGACGTTGATTTCACCCATTACGTCATCGCCGCCGTCGTCTTTAGTATTGAAAGCCATTATGCGTGCGCCTCTTTCGCGATTAATTCTTCATGAGTGTCTTTGATATTGGACTTTTTGCCGCCGCTGACATCGGTCAAACGTGCGGAAGCTGCCGCCGCTGCCGGTTTACTGCCAGCGCGTTCGATGATGAACGAGCTTTTCAGAGCCAAGTGCACGAAGTCGATGGCAAAGTCGTCCAGGAAGGCCCAAACCACTTTGTTACGGCGGATGAAAAAGTTGTAACCCACAACCGCAGGTACCGCGACCGCGATACCCACAGCGGTGGCGATCAAGGCTTCACCGATAGGGCCGGCGACCACTTCCAAGCTGGCCGAACCGGTTTTGCTGATATTGGTCAACGCACCCATGATGCCCCACACGGTACCGAACAAGCCCACGAACGGCGAGATACTGCCAATGGTCGCCAGCACCGCCAGGCCGCTTTCCAGCGAACCGCGTTCTTTTTGCATTTGCTGGCGCAAACGTCTGTCCAGCAATTCCTGTCTGTCCCAGGTGTGTTCCAGATCGTGAGTGGATGCACCGCCGTCAGTTTCGATCAACGTGGAGAAACCGATGCCGGCGACTCGTGCTGCAGGGCCGTCCTGGTTTTCCAAGTGCGCAGCCGCTTGAATGTTGGGCGCGCTCCAAAACTCCTTGTTGTAACGGCGGTTGTGATAGGAAATGCGAATGTGTTGAACGCTTTTGATCAGGATTAAGCCCCAGGTCACGACCGAAGCGGCGATTAAGGTGTTCAGGGTGCCATCGACGATGACATTGGTTGCGATATCAGACATTTTTGATCCTCAAAAAATAATTACAATTTAAAAGTAAATGGAACCGTGGTGTAGCGGGCAATCGCCGTATCGCCGCGTTTGGCCGGCACGAAAGACCACTTGAGAACGGCTTTGACGGCAGCATCGTCCAGGATTTTCTGGCCGCTGGATTTGCTGACGGTAACGCTATCGGTGGTGCCGTCGGGTAGCACGTGTACTTTCATCACCACTTTTCCTTCCCAGCCACGTTCTTGCGCGACTTCCGGATATTCGGGCAGTGGGTTGTGCAGGTAAGCCGCGTCGGCTACCGGCTCGGTGATTTTTTCTTCAACCACTGGCGCCGGCGGGGCTGGCGGTGCGGTAGGCGCTGCCGGCGCGGTATCTACTACCGGAGTCGGATCGGGCGCGGGTGCTTGCTCTACCACTTTTTCCACGGGTTTAGGCTTTTGCGGTTTCAGTGGTACTACCTTGGGAGTGGGTGGCTTAGGTTTGACCAAGGGTGGCGGTGGGGGCACCGGTTTGGGTTGTGGTCTTGTCAGCGTGATTTGGACTTTGGTCTCAGGCTTGATCGGCTCCACAATTTCCTGCTCAAACGCCGCGCCGCTAAAGTGATTGACCACGGTGTTGTGGATAAAAATAGTCAGCACGCCGATTAGTAAAAAATCTACCCATTTATGATCGCGCGTTTCAGTGACGTACTTAAAATCCCCCAAGGCAACTGCGACTCGCGAATGCGTTAAACCTTCGGACAATTGAGCGACAGACGGTTTTAACGAAACAACGTCCGCTGCGTCCCAATCTGCGGGAGCGCCCGCCGGTGCAAATTTATTAAAAGTCGCTAAAGGACTGCTCATGCCACTGTTCCCCATTTCTTAAATATAAATGCCATATTCCCTGTTGTGCCGCGCTAAGTAGGCGGCTGTTTGATACGCTAAATAAGC
>Ga0123395_1044771_pt1 | contig 24135 bp, 17 predicted proteins | sample T10HHNH4metaT_FD_89923 | JGI IMG/M metagenome (GOLD analysis project Ga0123395, IMG submission 89923) | Methane-oxidizing artificial microbial communities from Washington, USA to study methane cycling - T10-HHNH4 metaT (Metagenome... ... | reverse complement strand
CCGCCGTACCGCCCAATCCGACGTGCCGGTATTTACCCAAGTGGACGATTACGATGTGTTGGTTGTTGCAGACGAACAGGGCTTGTTTGGCGAATATCTGGATTACCGGACCTGGAAACCGCGGCCGGTGATCGGTACCCAGGGTTTGATCGCCACCGCTTGGCATAGAACTCATGAACAATGGGGCGCGGTGCAATTGCAAAATCGCTTCAAGGACACGGCAGGCCGCTGGATGGAAGAAGAAGATTACGCGGCCTATCTGGCGGTGCGGGCGATAGGCGAGGCCAGCGTTCGCAGCAAGTCCAATCAAACCCAGGCGATCAAGGATTATGTGTTTTCCGAGGCGTTTGCGTTGCAGGGCTATAAAGGCATGCCTTTGTCGTTTCGCCCTTGGGACGGGCAATTGCGACAGCCCGTTCTGTTGGCCGCGCCACGTTCCCTGGTGGCCGTGGCACCGGTTGAAGGTTTTTTACATCCTAAGACCGAGCTGGATACTTTGGGCTATGACCAGCCGGAAACGGCTTGTAAGTAACATGGTGTTAACCAAAATCCTAAGTGGGTTACAAGAATGAGTGACAAACGGCGCATGGAAATCAGTCAGTCGGCGATCACTGGCATTCTTGGTGTGGAGGAGGCGAGGCCGCAAAAAAAAGGGCCGGCGCATAAACCGTTCAAGATTCAAAGCCGTTATCAACCGGCCGGGGACCAGCCTACTGCCATCGCCGAGTTGGTGGATGGCATCAACAATGGCGAATTGCATCAAACTCTGTTGGGCGTGACCGGCTCGGGCAAGACCTTTACCGTCGCCAATGTGATCCAGCAAACCCAGCGGCCGGCAATGATCATGGCGCCAAATAAGACGCTGGCGGCACAGCTGTACGGCGAAATGAAGGAGTTTTTTCCGGATAACAGCGTCGAGTATTTCGTTTCCTATTACGACTATTATCAGCCCGAAGCCTATATCCCGGCCTCCGATACCTTCATTGATAAGGACGCCTCGTTGAACGAACATATCGAGCAAATGCGGCTATCGGCTACCAAAGCCTTGCTGGAAAGGCGCGATACTATCGTGGTGGCCACTGTTTCGGCGATTTACGGCTTGGGCGAGCCGGAATCCTATTTCCAGATGGTGCTGCATCTGGTGCGCGGCGATATGATCAAGCAGCGCGACATCCTGCGCCGTCTGGCTGAGATGCAGTACACCCGCAACGATACCGAACTGCGCCGCGCCACTTATCGAGTGCGCGGCGAGGTGATCGATGTGTTTCCGGCCGAATCGGAAGAACAGGCCTTACGAATTGAGTTGTTCGACGACGAAATCGAGCGCTTGTCGATGTTCGACCCGCTGACCGGCGAAGTCACTCAGCGCTTGGCACGTTTCACGCTCTATCCAAAAAGCCATTACGTCACGCCGCGCGACCAATTGCTCAGTGCGGTAGAGAAAATCAAAATCGAACTGGCCGAACGCCTGGAACAATTGCGCGACAATCATAAGCTGGTGGAAGCGCAACGCCTGGAGCAGCGCACGCTGTTCGACATCGAAATGATCATGGAAGTCGGCTATTGCTCCGGTATCGAAAATTACTCTCGGCATTTGTCCAATCGTGCGGATGGCGAATCGCCACCGACCATGTTCGATTATTTGCCTAACGATGCCTTGGTGATCATCGACGAAAGCCATGTCACCGTGCCGCAGATCGGGGCAATGTATAAAGGAGACCGTTCGCGGAAGGAAACCCTGGTGGAGTATGGCTTTCGCTTGCCATCGGCCTTGGACAACCGGCCGCTCAGATTCGAGGAATTCGAACAAATCTGCGGCCAGCGTATCTATGTGTCCGCCACGCCAAGCACTTACGAGAAAGAACATTCCGGCGCGGTGGTAGAACAGGTGGTTAGGCCGACCGGCTTGGTCGATCCGTTGGTCGAAGTGCGGCCGGCGACCCGCCAGGTCGACGATCTGTTGTCGGAAATCACGAAACGCACCGCTGTTCAGGAACGGGTGCTGGTCACCACCTTAACCAAACGTATGTCCGAGGATTTGACCGATTATTTGATGGAGCATGGCGTCAAGGTACGTTATCTGCATTCGGACACCGAAACGGTGGAACGGGTGGAGATTATCCGCGACTTGCGGCTGGGGGTGTTCGATGTGCTGGTCGGGATCAACTTGTTACGAGAAGGGCTGGATATACCGGAAGTGTCGCTGGTAGCGATTCTGGATGCGGATAAGGAAGGTTTCCTGCGCTCGTTGGTATCGCTGGTACAAACCATAGGCCGGGCGGCGCGGAATGCCAACGGCAAGGCCATATTGTACGGCGACAAAATCACGCGCTCTATGCAGTTGGCTATCGACGAAACCGAACGGCGCCGGAATAAGCAGATAGCGTTCAATAAAGAACATAATATCGAGCCTAAAACCATTTTCAAATCGGTGACCGATATATTGGAACTCTCGATTCCCGGTTCCGGCGGTTCGATTTCCAATGCCAGAGCCAAAGTCGCCGAGCCGGCTGGGAATTACAAGGCGATGACACCGAAACAGGCCGCCAAAGCCTTGAAACAACTGGAAGAAAAAATGTATCAGCATGCCAAAAATCTGGAATTTGAAGATGCCGCCCGCGTCAGGGATCAGATCAAATTGTTACAAGCCGAGATGGTCATTTGAGGGGCTTGAGTTTGTAATTAATGCCTTGGCTAACTATTATTTAGTGAATGTTGTCGAGGCCCGTCGCTTGCAAGCTTGGTCGGCAGAAGCTAAACGACGATAGCGAATTCATGAAACAGACGCTGGGAAAAAGATGATACCCGCCAAAAACATATTGAACGAAAATGTTCGCGTGCTGAAAAGCGAGGTATCTAAAACCACATATCAAGGCGTGGCTATCGCGCTTGCCAGCATTATCAGTGCGCTGTTGGCGTTGAGTTATTACTACGTCGGCGAAATCTCTTTAAACGGCATCATCAAAGCACAAACCGAAAACTATGGCTTGTGGATGCTCGAAGCTTTACCGTTCATTTTCGGGTTTTGGGGCCAATATTCCAGCTCGGTAATCGCTTATCAAGCTGGGGCGATGATTTTGGATCAGACCCAGGAATTGCGTTCCCGAGCCGAATCGCTGGAAAAACAAGTCAGTTATTCCACCACCCACGATTCGGTAACAGACTTGCCGAATCGGGTATTGTTCTACGACCGGGTGGAACAAGCGATTTTAGCCGCCGGCAATCAAAACAAAATGCTGTCTATTTTGCTGGTGGAAGTGGCCAATTTTAAGGAAGTGTACGACACACTGGGCCGTAACAGCAGCGATCTAATCCTGAAACAGATAGCCACACGTTTGCAAAGCGTGGTGTTGGGCACCGATAGCGTCGCCCGTATCGACGGCAATATTTTCAGCGTCTTGTTGTCGGCGGTGGATAACGAAACAGCCGGCCTCACCTTGGCGAAAAATATCCAGGCGGCTCTGGATCCGGCGTTTAAAGTCGAACGTCTGAGTCTGGTGATTCATAGCAATATCGGCATCGTTAATTTTCCCGAGCACGGCGACGATGTGGATACGCTGGTGCAAAAAGCCGGCGTGGCATTATTCGTTGCTGGCCAGTCACACGAAGGTTACACCACTTACGCGCCGTCTTACGACGATCACAGTCCTCGCCGTCTGACCTTGATGAGTGAACTGCGCCAGGCCATCGAAAAAGAACAATTACATATTTACTACCAGCCCAAAGTGTCGGTGGCGACAGGGCAAGTTTATGGTGCGGAAGCGTTGGTGCGTTGGCAGCATCCCAAGCACGGCTTTATCTCGCCCGACGAGTTTATTCCGATGGCGGAGAGAACCCGAGTGATCAAGCATCTGACTTCCTGGGTGTTGAAACAATCGTTTAAGCATTGCGCCGAATGGCGTAAACGCGGCTGGGAATTGATTATTTCAGTTAATCTGTCCGCCAAGGATTTGCACGATCCGGAACTGCCGGATGTGATGGCTGGTGTGGCGGCGGCAGCCAATATCAAGCCGGGTTGGATGATGCTGGAAATTACCGAGAGCTCTATCATGACTGATCCGGAGCGGGCAATGGAAGTGATTCAGCGTCTGAATGAAATGGGCTACAAATTGTCGATTGACGACTTTGGCACCGGTTATTCGTCACTGGCTTACTTAAAACGCATGCCGTTGACGGAATTAAAAATCGATAAATCGTTTGTCGTCGATTTGTTGCATAGCGAAAACGATGCGGTGATCGTCAAAGCCACCATCAATCTGGCGCACAATCTGGGTTTGCAGGTCACGGCCGAAGGCGTGGAAACTCAGGAAATTATGGACAAACTCAGCAGTTATAAGTGCGATTTGGCGCAGGGTTACTTGTTTAGCAAGCCGATGCCGTTCGAGGATTTTGGTGTGTGGCTGGAAGCCCATCGTTAGATACAAAGCTATGCATAGTCAGGAGTCGCAATAATGTCCACGGCCTGGGCCGGCGGTACCGACGCCATTTTAGAAAGAATGGACAAGATGACCGAGCTTTTTGTTGCCGAGACGCGAAAAGCCATCTATACCGGCGAATCCGCTAACCATTGCGCGGAATGCGGCGAACCGATTCCGGAAGCGCGGCGTCAGGCAATTGCCTGTAAATATTGTTTGTCTTGTCAAACCGAGCTGGAAAAAGGCTGACGTAGCGCTATTTTATTAAGTGCGTTTAAACGGCAGATAATTCGCCGCGTCTTGTTTGTAATGTTGAAGCGCTTTTTTTTCCCGGTCCACGAATTGCGTGACGGCTTTAGCAAAGTCGGCATCCTTTAACCAATGCGCGGAATAGGTGGTGACCGGCTCGAAGCCACGGGAGATTTTGTGCTCGCCTTGCGCGCCGGAATCGAAGCGGGCCAAGCCGTGTTCTATGCAATAGTCCACGCCCTGGTAATAGCAGGCTTCGAAATGCAGTGCGTTGTATTCCGCTTGACAGCCCCAATACCGGCCATATAGGGTATCTGAACCGATAAAGCTCAAGGCTGCGCCCACATAGGTATCATCTTTAACCGCCAAAACCAGCATTAATTGCTCGGGCATGGTTCGCGCGATTTGCTTAAAAAACGCCAGATTTAAGTAAGGTTCGGAGCTGCGTTTTAAGTAAGTCAGCGCGTAAAAGCGAAAAAACACCTGCCATTGGGCGTCGGTAACCTCTCTTCCGGGAACACGCAGCATATCGATACCTTGCTCCGCCACCCGGCGCCGCTCGCGTTTGATCATTTTGCGTTTGTCGGCACTTAGGGTCTGTAAAAAATCCGAAAACGTCAGGTAATTTCGATTAAACCACTGAAACTGCACGCCCTCGCGGACGCTTACTCCCAAGGCTTGCAACCAATCAAGCTGGGCATGTTCGGGAAACAAGCAGTGCCAGGAGGAAATGCCGCGCCGCTCGGCCACTTGTTGAATAAAACCCAACAATAAGGTGCAGACTGACGCTTGATTAACCTCCCTAGCGCATAGCAGACGTGGTCCTTGGCAGGGAGTAAACGGGATAGCGCTGACTAATTTTGGGTAATAGGCTAGGCCATGCTGTTGGTACGCTTGGGCCCATTGGTGATCGAACACATATTCCCCCCAGGAATGGCTTTTTAAATACAGTGGTAATATCGCCAGCAATTGCTGCTGGTCCATAACTAGTAAATGCGCCGGCTGCCAGCCTGTCTGTGTGCAAACCGCATTGCTTTGTTCAAGTGCGGATAAAAACTCGTGACGTAAAAATGGATAGTCGGTGCCGGACAGCCGATTCCAAGCAACGGCGTCGATTTGCGCCATGCTGTCGATTTGTTTTACTTCCATTTTTAATCACAGTAGAGTTAAAGCATCAAAATACCATCAAAGCATTGCTCATGACGATACAGAAACCATTTTCCCAGGCTTGCGAGAACAATAAGGAGCCGATTTTAGACATTATCAAAACGGTCTTTAGCCAACCGACCACGGTTTGGGAAATTGGCAGCGGTACAGGGCAGCACGCCTGTCATTTTGCCGAGAATCTGCCGCATTTGGCATGGCAGCCAACCGATAGGGCGGAGAATCTGGCGGGGATCGATTTATGGCGGAACGAGGCACAACTAGATAATCTTCTGCCGCCGCTAAGCTTGGATGTGGCGGATACGCTATGGCCGTGCGAACGAATTGATGCGGTGTTTACCGCGAATACCCTGCATATCATGAGTAGCGACGAAGTAAGGCTGTTATTTGAACGGCTGGCGACTTATTTGAGTGCCGAGGCGACGATGTGTATCTACGGTCCATTCAATTATGCTGGCGCGTATACCAGTGAAAGCAACGCGCGTTTCGATTTGTGGTTGAAAGAACGGGATGCTTCGAGCGGGATAAAGGATTTTGAAGAGATCATGCGCTTGGCCGAAAATGCTGGCTTGGAATTAGAGGCCGACCATGCCATGCCCGCCAATAACCGGCTATTGGTTTTGCGGAAGAGGGCATAAGGACCAAAGTCTGACGCTTTACGTTGCGCAAGTGGCTACGTGTTATGCTCCTGTCATCAATTAAAATTTTCCTATTCACGGAGTGGACGATGCAAAACATAGTAACGATTTTTCTTTTAATCGTGACCTTGATGCTGCCCGGTTGCGGTTACAACACCTTTCAAACGCAAGACGAACAAATCAATGCCGGTTGGGCGGAGGTGCTGAATCAATATCAACGCCGCGCGGATTTGGTGCCGAATCTGGTAAATACGGTAAGAGGTTACGCCAGCCATGAGAAGGAAGTTCTGGAAGCGGTAACAGCCTCGCGCGCCAAGGTGGGTAGCATTCAAGCGACGCCTGAGCTAGTAAATGACGAACAGGCCTTTGCCAAGTTTCAGGCGGCGCAGGGCGAATTAAGCTCGGCTTTGTCGCGCTTGATGGTGGTATCCGAAAACTATCCACAATTGAAAGCCGACACCAATTTTCGCGATTTACAAGCGCAACTGGAAGGCACGGAGAACCGCATCACCGTGGCGCGCAATCGTTACATCGCAGCGATCAAGGAATACAACATCACCGTGCGTTCCTTTCCCAGCAATCTGACCGCGATGCTGTTTGGGTATAAGACCAAGCCATCATTTACGGTGGAAAACGAAAAAGCCATATCCACGGCGCCGGTGGTCGATTTTGGTAAATAAAATGGGGGAGGCTGCCGGGTTTCCACGGTTGCTAGTCGCCGTTTTGCTGGTCGCTTGCCTGTTTGCGAAGGCTGTTATTGCCGAACAAGCGGTGCCCAATCTTGAGCAGCGCGTAACCGATCTGACCGCCACACTGTCCGCCCAACAGAAAACTACGCTGGGACAGCGCTTACAGGCTTTTGAGCAACAAAAAGGCACTCAGATTGCGGTATTGATCGTAGCCAGCACTCAGCCGGAAGACATTGCGCAATACGCCATTCGCGTGGTCGAACAATGGCGTCTGGGCCGCAAGGGCGTCGATGACGGCATACTGATGTTACTGGCCAAGGATGACCGCGCCACGCGCATAGAAGTGGGTTACGGTTTGGAAGGCGTGGTGCCGGATGTGTCGGCCAAGCGGATCATCGACGACATCATGATCCCGTATTTTCGGCAGGGCGATTATGCCGCAGGGATAAATGCCGGGGTAGATAGCTTGATCGGCTTGATTCAAGGCGAACCTTTGCCGGCGCCAGCTGCTCCACGTGCTATAGATGGTCCGTTGAATCAATACTTTCCCTATCTGTTTTTGCTGGCGATTGCGGGCGGCGGCATTTTGCGCGCGGTGCTGGGGCGATTTCTCGGCGGGTTGATTAATGGCGGCGTGGTGGGTGTCCTGGTGTGGTTTCTGGGCGGCGGCTTATTGTTCGCATTGCTGCTGGCGTTTGTGGCCTTCCTAATGACGCAAAGTAACGGTCGCGGTTTTCGTGGCGGTAGAGGCGGCGGCTTTGGTGGAGGCGGATTCAGTGGCGGTGGCGGGTTCTCCGGCGGAGGCGGCGGTTTTGGCGGCGGCGGTGCGTCGGGGAGATGGTAGACGATGCAAGTGTTTAGATTCCTGAAGCATATTGTCAGCGGCCCTTGGCGCGTGCGTCTGGCGTTCCCCAAACGCAGCTTGCAAGCCATTGAAGCGGCGATTGCAAATAGTGAAACCTCGCATTTAGGGGAAATCCGTTTCGTTGTGGAAAGTGCGTTGGAGATAGGCGAGTTGTTGCACGGTATTACGCCGAGACAACGCGCGCTAGAAGTATTTTCACAATGTCGAATCTGGGATACCGAGCATAATACCGGCGTGCTAATTTATTTGCTGCTGTCGGACCGCGATGTCGAGATCGTCGCTGATCGCGGCATACACACTAAGGTCGGCGAAGCGGTCTGGGCGCGGATTTGTCAAAACATGGAAGCACAGTTTAGGGCTGGTCGATTCGAACAAGGCGTAGTCGAGGGGATTGCCCAAATATCCGCTCAGTTACAACAGCATTTTCCGGCGTCCGCCTTGGATAATCCGAACGAATTATCTAATGCGCCGATTATCCTCTGAATCCATTTTTTCCGCCGATTGCAAGTGATTTTTGTGTGGCCTCCTCTTGAAATTTTTGCTGTATAACACCATATCGCCATAGAACCGCTAAGGTTTTTACATGCAACAAAGAGGAGAATCGACATGAGTAACTTAAGCCCATTTGTTAGTCGCGGTCTGTTTGACGAACTGTTTCGCGATGTTAATCCCGGTTATTACATCAAGCCGCTACATGGGGATGGTTTGCCAGCCCAGATCAAGGTTGATGTGAAGGAAAATCCCGGGGAATTTGTCGTCCAGGCCGAAATTCCGGGTGCCGGTAAAGAGAATATCCATGTGGATATCGACGGCAATGTGGTTGCCATCCGCGCGCAAATTAACCAGATGGACTCGGAAAATAAAGACGATAAATTGCTGCGTAGCGAGCGCTATTTCGGTGAAGTATCGCGCAGTTTTCAACTATCGGCCGAGATCGACGAAGCGGCCAGCAAGGCCCGTTACGAGAACGGTATATTGACGCTAAATTTGGCGAAAAAGTTGAAAAAAAGCGGACAACGGATGACTATCGATTAAGCCCTACTTAGGGTTTCCTGCATCTAGTTCGGCTGCCGTGTAGGCGGCATTGTTGGGCTAGATGCGGGCTATCGATGATCAAACGTCGATAGCCCACTTGCGCCAAGCCCAAACCAGCAAGATAGTAAAAACCCCGAAAACACCTAAAAACACGCAAATAAGATACAGGAAACCCACCGGTAAAAAATCCAACAGTGCGTTGCTAATACTGAAGGGTGCAAATGGCTGCATGTCTGCATGCATCATACTGTCTAGCAACACATGAGAAAACGTGCCGATAAAGGCACCAGCAATGGCGGGTGTCCATGAGATATCGGCTTGGGTACTGAGCCAACGCAGGTATTTTGGTTCAAGGCCGGCATTCCAAAACCGTAATAAGGAAGCACAAAACGGTTTGCCGACCAATACAGAAAACGCGCCAATACAGATTGCGCCAAGATAGGTGTGAGTCACACCATGTAAAACACTATCCCCGCGGACCATGCGCACCAGGGGTTCTATATCCATTAGAACCTGGGAAAATCCGAACACCGTCAAGCTGAAATATTTACCGCAAACCGCTTTGATTGCTGTGCCGGGCCCCATGTGGAAAGGCGTGAAAGGCATGGAAGCTCAGGTGGATGGGATTAGAGGAACTGTTATGGGTACGTCGACAGGCGCACCCATTAACATCATGTTAGATCAATAAACGTCCCTGACGTAGCGCTTATCTTTTTTCAGTTGGTTGACGTACTCGACCGCCTCGATCAGGGTTTTCTTGCCGTGCTCGCGGATCACATCGTGCAGGGCTTGATCGACGTCTTTCGCCATCCGGTAAGCATCGCCGCAGACGAAGAAGTAGCCGCCTTGTTCCAACCAGGCATAAAGTTCGGCGCCATGCTCCTTCATACGGTCCTGAACATAGATTTTTTCCGCTTGGTCGCGCGAGAAAGCCAAATCCAGCTTGGTCAACAGGCCGCTGGTTTGCATCGCTTCGATTTCGTCACGGTAGATGAAATCGGTGGAGGCATTGCGATCACCGAAAAACAACCAGTTTTTGCCAGTGGCTTTACGGAATTCGCGTTCTTGCAGAAAAGCGCGGAACGGCGCGATACCGGTGCCTGGTCCAACCATGATCATCGGCAAACTATCATCGGCCGGCACGCGGAAGTTGTTGTTGGGCGTGAAGAATATCCGCACATCGCTTTCTTCATTAACTAAATCGGCCAGATAGGTGGAGCAGACGCCTTTGTGTTGGCGGCCGTGCGCGTCGTAACGCACGCTTGCGACGGTCAAATGCACGCTGTCCGGATGTTTCTTGCCACTGGAGGATATCGAGTAGGCGCGATGTTGTAGCGGTTTTAATAAACGCAAAAATTCGGCGGCGGAAAACTCTACCCCGGGGAATTGCAGCAATAGATCGAGTATGTCGCGGCCCCACAGATAATCGGCCAGCTTTTCCTTATCGCCGGATAATAGTAAAGCGTTCAACGCCTGATCACCGGAACGGCTGGCGATTTCTTCAATCAGTTCTTTGCCGGGTAATTTAATCTCGAAATGTGTACGCAGAGCATCCGACAGCTTCATTAGCTCGCCATTGACCGGTTCATCTTCTGCACCGGTGCAACCGATGGCTTTGACAATTTGCGCGACCAGATCCGGGCAGTTAGTCGGGATTACGCACAAGGCATCGCCCGCTTCGTAACTGAGGCCGGAGCCATCAATGGAAATTTCGTAATGCCGAGTTTCTTTCGACGAATCCAATGCCGTGACGATGCGGTTGACGCGCATTTTGGCCGGAAACGGATTTTTGCGGTTGTAGACCGATTTGGCAGGTTGGGTTTCGGTATCGACAACCGCAACTGTGCTGGCACCTTCCGCCATCAACGGAATCACTTCGCTCAGCCATTTTTCCGCCGGCGTTTCGAAATCCACGTCGCAATCGACGCGGTCGAACAGGCGTTTAGCGCCCAGAGCAGCCAATTTGTTATCCCAGTCTATGCCGGCCTGGCAGAACAAGTCGTAGCTGGTGTCACCCAAAGCCAATACCGAATAATTGACATTTTCCAGGCTCGGAGCCGCATCGCTATTCGCGGCTTCCCACAGCATTTCCGCGTTGTCCGGCATCGCGCCTTCGCCATATGTGCTGGTAATGATCAACAAGTACTGCATTTGCGGCAATTGCCCAATCTCAACTTCATCCATGCTTTTAACGACAGGTTGTAAACCATGCTTTTTAGCCGCGTTGGCGGCGTCGTTGGCTAGCGACTCGGAGTTACCGGTCTGGGTGCCGTAAAGAATGTGCAAGGTGCGGGCGTCGGCTTGATTGACGCTGCCGGCGCTATGCAGCATGTGGCTGTGCATGCCGGCGAAAAAGCCGCCTAGCCAGGCGCGTTGGGTGTCACTGTAAGGAGCGTTTTGAGGGATAAAAGGTGCTTTCATTTCATTACCATCTGTGGACAGGTGTCAGGCTGTCCAGTCACTGTATTTGGTTCTTGCCAATCGCGGTGTGGAGGGTGCGTGGCAGGCACCCTCCATGGGCTTAGGCGGACGCGCTTTGCAGCATGTCTTTAACGATAGACAGGCTTTCCAAGCTCGCCAGATTTTTATCGATGGACGGCAGGCCGGCCAAAGCGACACGATTGAATCTATCCTGTTCGATGATCCAGGCCGTGGAGCCGATCGAGTAAATGCTTTGCACGTCGCGCAGCATCAGCGTGGTTTTGTAGTCGTTCAGGCGTTTTTCCGCCATCAACGCCGCTAACTGGCCGTCATCGTATTGGCTGTAAGCTTCGCGGATATTTTTAATCAGGGCGTCTTGCAGTTTGCGCGGACGTTCCATGACTAACTTGTAAGCATGTTTATCAACTAAGGCTTCGGTTGCAGGTTGGCCGGCTTTATTCAGTTGATCGCGGGCAATTTGCTGCGCTTTATCGATCACCGCATAGCTGTTGATCAGTTTCAAAGTGAGATCGGTGTCGGTTTCGCCGTAACCGGGGATAGCACCGTCGAACAGTGGTGTGTCGTTTTTGTAAGCCTGTTTGATTTGCTCGATTTGCTTTTGCGCAAATGCCACCGACAATTCTTCGATCATAGCTTTGCGATCCAAAGCTTTGCTCAGGTATTCGGCCGTTTGCGTGCGGTTTAACCAGAGCGGCAAGGCAAATTTGAAGTGCTGACGCTCGTTGGTCCAATTAGCCAGAATGGCCTGGGCTTTTTCCGAGCCGGTATGTTCAACATGTTGCTCCAGCATGTACAAAATGAATTGCTCATGACTACTTGCTACATCGGTGTGATCGGTCAAACTGTGTATCGATACCGAGGTGTCGTCATACAAATCGTCTAAGCGATTATCAGGGTCGTATTGGTAGGCATTACCGCCAGACATTCCGGTGCAGAAGCCTTTACCAAAACCGCCCAGATTCAATACCGCGCCGTTAATCATGTATTCGCAGGCAAAGTCACCGACGCCTTCGACGACAGCCATCGCGCCGGAGTTACGTACTGCAAAACGGTCTCCGGCTTCGCCATTGATAAAGGTTTTGCCGCCGGACGCACCGAATAGTGCAAAGTTACCGATCAACACGTTCTCGCCAGGCAACTTGGAGCCGCCGCCGGGAGATTTGATAACGATGGTACCGCCGCAAGCGGTTTTGCCGACGCCATCGTTGCAGGTGCCGGTGTGCTCCATACGCATGCCGTCGTTGTTGAACGCGGCGTAACTTTGACCTGCCGAACCATGGGTGCGGACGATAATGGAATCGTCGGCCAGATAGCGGCGGCCATGCTGGTTGGTATAGATGATGGGCGACGCAGCTACTTGTTCCGAACTTAATTCATAAGCCAACAAGCGTTCCAGATCGACCGCGGTTTGACCGCCGACGGTTTTATTACGGTTGTTCAGTTTGAATTCGTCCCCTTCGACGACTACCTGTTTTTGACCTTTTTCGAACAACGCCGATTTGACGCGCGCGAAGATCAAATCGTCGATCGCGAAATCTTTTTCCAGATAAATCGGTTTCTCGATTTTAATGACTGGTACTTCCGCCAGTAGTTTTTGCAGGTGGATTTGGCCGACCATGCTGGGGTGGTCGATCAGATGCAGCAACTCGGTTTTACCACGAATTTCCTGCAAACTGGTGTAACCCAGGTCAGCCAGGATTTCGCGCACTTCGTGGGCCAGGTTCATAAAGAATTGTGCCAATACACGCGGATCGCCTTTGAATTCTTCGTGGGCGGTGGTCAACCCGGCGGGGCAGCGGATATTGCAGTTTTTCGCCATCACGCAGCGCAGCATCATCAGCGCGGTGGTACCGAACTCGAAGGAATCGCCGCCGAGAATAGCCGATTTCACCACGTCGGCACCGTTTTGGTGAGCCGCACTGCAACGCAGAATGACCTTATCGCGCAAACCGTTGGCAGCCAACGCTTGATGCACTTCGGCGATACCGATTTCCGGCGAGCGGCCGGTGTTTTTCAAGCTGGTAACAGCCGCCGCGCCGGTACCGCCGGTGTTGCCCGCTACGTTGATTACATCGGCGCCGGCTTTGGCAACACCAACTGCGATGGTGCCTATGCCTTCCGAGGAAACCAGTTTTACCACCACGCGGACGCGGGCTGCCTTGGCGTCATGGATCAATTGGCCCAAGTCTTCGATGGAATAGGTATCGTGATGCGGCGGTGGGCTGACTAGTTCCACTTTGGGTGTGCCGCCACGTAGCGCAGCAATTTCCACCGATACTTTGGGTGCCGGTAATTGACCGCCTTCGCCAGGCTTGGCGCCTTGGCCGATTTTAATTTCGATTTCCTCCAGATTCGGATCGGCCAAATAGCCAGCCCAAACACCGAAGCGGCCGGAAGCGAACTGTTTGATTTTGCTGGAACGAATTGTGCCAAAGCGGCTGGAGTGTTCGCCGCCTTCCCCGGAGTTGCTCATACCGCCGGCAATGTTGGTACCTTGCGCCACTGCTTCGTGGGCTTCGGCCAGCAGCGCGCCGTGACTCATCGCACCGGATGCAAAAGTCGGAGTGATTTGATGGGCGGGCTGAACAAGGTCCAGCGCTATCCGCGAGCGGGCAGGGCGCACGTTGCTCAGATAGTTGTAAATCAGACTGTCGCTGTCGTTCGCCCGCAGACTGATACTGTCGTTTTCCAGGGTTAAACCGAAATCGTTACCGGCAAAGCGAGCTTTTAGGTGTTCGGCTAATTGTTCCAGACGCGCTTTGCTTGAATTCTCGGTAAACCGAATGCTAAACACCACGCCGTTGCTTTTCTCGACTTGTAGGCCGCGGATCAGGTAATTATTGTTACCGTGCAAATCCTGGCTGCCCAAAAGGCGATCAAAATCGGCTTTGCTGTTAGCGTCGCTGACATCGGCCGGAAACTCCATTACATCGCGCAAAGCAGCTGGGCGGTTCGCCCGCTCCTGAGCCAGGTTGTGGGTAAAGCTGCGATAAGCCGGAGTAATACCGAAAGCGTCAATTTGCGCCGGTGTGCGTTTCTCATAGCCGAAATCCAAATACGCCGTATCGCTGGCTTCCGGCGCTTGTTGTGGCGCTATGTACATGATCGCTTCATCGGTCATGTTGATATATTCGCGCACCGCCGTGTTGCCAAACGTGTGGCCGGCACCTTCGTTACGCTCTTTGAATAGGCCTAGAAACGGAATATCGTTTTCGCTTTTTACGGATAGCGCCTTATGGTGCCATTCCGTTGCGCTGGCGGCGATGTCACTGTAACGCACCCCGCCGACGGAAGCATTGATGTTGGGGAAATACGGTTTTAATTTCGGTTCGTCGGTATCCAGGTAATTGGATTCGAAAAACTCGCCGCCGATATAGCTTTCAGCGGTACACAGGCCGAATTTGCCCATGGTTTTCATCAGCGATTTTTCGACACCTTTTTGAAAGCTGTATAGCGCTTTTTGCTGGGCTGCCGGATCGGCGTATTCGGTTGTTACCCGGTTATGGACACTGAGCGGGCAGATGGCGGATGCGCCGAAACCCAGAATGGTGGCCACGTCGTGCGGGCTGGCTGCCTGGCCGGTTTCCATGATCAATGAGCTATTAAAGCGCAAGCCATGTTTTACTAAATGCTGGTTGGCTGCGGCAATGGTCAACAACGCAGGGATGGCGGCTTGGGTTTTGCTGATATTGGCGTCGCTCAGAATGATGATGCCGGTATTGCTGCGCGCGGCTTGTTCGACTTCTTTGCAGACAGTTTGCAAAGCTTGTTCCAAAGCCAGTTCGTTTTGCGCGGCATTTTCAAAGTTCGGAGTGTATAGCGCCTCTATAGTCGCAGTTTTTACTTGGCTTTGTCTGCGAATCTGTTCCAGCTGAGTGCGTTGCAGGATCGGCGATTCGATCATCAGCTGTTTGCTGTTCTGCGGTGCAAAAGTCGGTTTGGCACCCAAGGCTACGCGCAAGGTCATGCCGTCGCTTTCACGCAGAGAGTCCAGTGGCGGATTGGTAACCTGAGCAAAGCGTTGGCTGAAATAACGTGACATACCGCCTTCAGACGCGCTCAAAGCGTTCGGCGTCAGGCCGTAACCCATCGCCGAGACTTTTTCCAAGCCGGTTTGCAGAATAGGGTCCAGCAAAAACTTAAAACTTTCCTGGTTCAGCGAATAAGCAGTGTGACGTTGATCGATATTCAGTTCATGCTCGTTGTTGAGTTCCGTAAGCTCTACTTTGGGCAATTCGCTGATGTGAAGGCAGCTTTGTTTTAGCAGCGCTTTATAGTCTCTTTCCTTGGCCAAACGTTCCATGACTTGATGGCTATTGTATGACTCACCGGTGTTATGGTCGAAATACAGCATGCCGCCAGCCTCGATGCGGCCACGTCTTAGCACTTTTTCGGGTGGGAAATCGATCTGGCCGGCTTCGGACATCACCGCCAGATACTCTGCGGTTTCGACAGAGCGCAATGGCCGTAAGCCCAGGCGGTCCAGGCGGGCACCGACACGGATGCCATCATTGAAGATTAACGCCGCCGGGCCGTCGTTTTTCTCTTCGTATAGGCTGAAATATTCCAGCATGGCACGCACGTCTGCCGATAGGGTTGTATCGTTTTCCCAGGCTGGCGGCATCATTGCCAAAATGGCGGTGACGATATCCAGCTGATCTTCGTTAATGCGGCGGGTCAGTGTTTGATCCAGGCGACCGGAATCCGATTGTCCGCAGGGAAACACGACATGTTTGTTGTTTTGCCGAGCAATAGCATTTTCGCTGAGGCGGTTTTTCTTGTCGGTGTTCAACTCGCCGTTATGCGCCATATAACGAAACGGCTGGGCCATCATCGTCGCCGGCGCGGTGTTAGTGGAAAAACGGGTATGGAAGAACAGTGTGCTGATTTCGTGGTCGGCGTCGTACAAGTCGACAAAGTAGGGGATGACTTCAAACGAGTTCAGGCGGCCTTTATAAACCTGGGTGCGGGAACTCATCGACAACGGATAAAAACCTTTCAGTTCCGGGCGAGTAAAGCCGTTGGCTTCTATCGTTAACAGCGCGGACTGAATATGTCTTTCAAAAGCCTCGTGACTGGCATCTTTAAGGGATTTTGGGCGACCGAAAATGACCTGCTTGATCGGTAATTGCGCGCGCAACGCCGCCGCATTTAACACCGAGCTGTCAACAGGCACTTCCCGCCATTTGATAATGGGCAGATCGAATTGCAGAAATTGTTCTTCGACCAGCTTTTGTGCTTCAGAATCGTAATGGGCGTGATCTTCCGGGAAGAAAAAGTTGGCTACGCCGAATTGTCCCAGTTCCAGGTCATCATTCCCTGTGACCTTACGGAAAAACTTCAGAGACAAATCGATATTAACGCCGGCGCCGTCGCCTATGCCTTCCGCGCTCATGCCGCCGCGATGCGGAATCGTACACAAGGCTTCGTGTGACTTGACTAGGAGCTCGTGGGTCTGTTTGCTGTCTTTGCGGGTGATAAATCCGACACCGCAGCTATCCTGGGAGAGATCAGCGTCGTAAAGCATGTGTATTGCGTTAATTTTCTGGGCGTTTTTAATCATTGCTATCCAGATCCTCTCTTACTGATTAAATGCGCTAGCCGGTATTTTCCTTACCGATAGTGCCGTTTATGGTTTTTCTGCCTGCTGCGTGTTAGAGTCGTCCTATGCGGCGAGAACCCCTAATTAACTTCGGAATTTCAGTTGGCGAAACTTTGTAATTCTACCATGTTGCGCGGCCTCTGTCATTTCGTAAAGCCAATGGCGGCGTCGTTCTCTCGTCTGGCCTTTAGTTTTAAAACTTTGTGAAGAAATATGAAAGAACAATTTGATGTGGTGATCGTCGGCGGGGGAATGGTGGGTGCCGCCGTGGCTTGTTGCCTGGGCGGCAGCGAGTTAAAAGTAGCTGTGATAGAAGCGCAGGTTCCAGAAGCTTTTTCCAGCGAGCAGCCACATGATTTAAGGGTTTCAGCCTTAAGTATCGCCTCGAAAAACATTCTGGAAGCTGTTGGCGCTTGGGAAGGTGTGACGTCACGGCGCTATTGTCCGTTTAAGCGCATGCGGGTTTGGGAAACGGCCGGCGACACCACCTTTAACAGCGATGACATTCGCTATCCCGAGCTGGGCTATATTGTCGAAAATCGCATCACCCAGCTGGCATTATTGGATAGGCTGCCAAGTTTTGACAATATCGAATTACTGATGCCGCAAACCATCACCAAAATAAATTACGATGGTCGCGAATCGGAGTTGGTATTAGCGGACGGTCGCGTGCTTCAGGCAAAGTTGCTGGTTGCGGCAGATGGCGGACAGTCGCGAGTCAGGCAGGCGGTAGGCTTGGGCGTGACCAGTTGGGATTATAACCAGCATGCCCTAGTGATTTACATAGAAACCGCCTATCCGCAGCAGGACATCACCTGGCAGCGTTTTGTGTCCAGCGGTCCGCAAGCCTTTTTGCCGTTGACAGGCAATTACGGTTCCATCGTTTGGTATCAATCCCCCGATGAAGTTCGACGTTTACAAGCCTTGTCTTACGAGCAATTACGGGATGAGCTGGTAGCGGCTTTTCCCGATTGTCTGGGCGAGGTCAAGCAGGTGTTGGGTGTTGCGAGTTTCCCACTGAAGCGGCAGCATGCGCAAAGCTACGTGAAGCGAGGTGTGGCTCTGGTGGGCGATGCAGCGCACATGATTAACCCATTGGCCGGCCAGGGCGTCAATATCGGCTTGCTGGATGCTGCGGCGCTGGCGGAAATACTGGTCGATGCCCGCAAACGCGGCAAGGACATCGCAGATCTGGCGGTGTTGCAGCGTTACGAAGCGATGCGCCGCAACGAGAATCTGAAAATGATGACCTTAATGGATGTGTTTTATCGGTCATTTAGTAACGACATTTTGCCGATTAAACTGCTAAGAAATCTTGGTCTGGGTTTGGCCCAACGCATCACTCCCGCCCGCAACAAAGCGATGAAGGCTGCGATGGGGTTGGAAGGTCGTCTGCCGAAATTAGCTCGCGGCGAACGTTTGTTAGCTAGATAAGGCTTTAGCTTTTCAGGCTCAAATATCGCAACATGGTGGTGCGTATTTGGGCTTTTTTGTCCTCGTCTGTGATAGGCATTGACTGCTGGTCGCTGATGTAGAACATGTCTTCCGCGCGACTGCCTATCGTGGTGATTTTTGCATCGTGCAATTGGATGTCCAACTCCGTAAACGCCTTGCCTATGGTAGACAGCAAACCGGCGCGATCCGTGGTAACTAATTCGATCACGGTGTGTTTGTGCGATGGATCTTCCAGAAAGGTGATACTGGTTTCAATCGGAAAGTGCCGGGCCTGACGGGATTGCTTGTGGATATTCTTTGAGGCTTTAACCTTTTTGGCAATCAAACCTTGGCGTAGCGAGGTGCAGATGTGCACCTCGCGATACAAGTCGTTAATGGCTTCGCCGGATTGTTCCAGCACCTGAAAACTGTTCAAGACGTACTGATCGGCAGTGGTAATGATTCTGGCATCCAGAATCGTTAAGCCCAGGTGGTCCAGGGTGGCGGTCGAAATTGAAAAAATTTGCGCTTCGTTACGGGTGTAAACGAAAATCTCCGCGCTGCCGCGCTGGGTTTGCGGCCGCAATAGCACCAGCGGCAGTTCGCTTTCCTGGCAGGCCGCGATCGCAATTGTGTGCCAGGCTATTTCGTCCGCAGAATAGCGCAGAAAATAGTCGTCACTGAGATGCTGCCAAGACTGTGTAATATTGGTTTTGGATATGCCCAGTTTCAAAAGCTCGTCGCGCGCTTCTTTTTTGTTTTCCTGTACCCGTTCAGATCGGACCATCGGATTTTGTAGTCCGCGATGCAAGGCTTGGTGGGTGGAAATATACAAATCTTTCAGCAATACATCTTTCCAGGCATTCCACAGGCTAGGATTTGTGGCGCGAATGTCTGCCACTGTTAGCAGATATAAATAATTTAGCCGCTCTATACTGCCGACTTCCTGGGCGAAGGTGTGGATGACGTCCGGGTCGCTGATGTCCTTGCGTTGTGCAGTCATCGACATCAGCAAATGCTGACGAACCAGCCAAGTGATCAACTTGGTGTCGTGGCTTGATAATTCGTGCTGCTGGCAAAAATTGTTGGCGATGGTTTCGCCTAGCGTGGAATGATCCCCGCCCCTGCCTTTAGCTATGTCGTGAAACATGGCGGCAATGTACAAAATGTCAGGCTTTGAAATCAGTAAAAAAATATTATTGCAAAACGGCAACTCCTTATTGTGTTTGGCCAGCGAGAAGCGCCGCAAATTACGAATAACAAACAGAGTGTGCTCGTCTACGGTATAGATGTGGAATAGGTCGTACTGCATGCGCGCCACGATATTGGCGAAATCCGGCAAATAGGCGGCGAGTACGCCGTAGCGGTTCATTCGCTTGAGTTGGCTGGTAATGCCTCGAGGCTGTCTGAGAATATCCATGAACAGGCGGTTGGCCTGTTTATTGGCGCGGAAGTCGGCATTGATCAGGTGCAGATTTTTGCGAATCAAACGGATGGTGCTGGCACGAATTCCCTTCAAAGAGGGCGATTGTTGCAAGATTAAAAAAATTTCCAGCAAAGCCAGCGGTTGTTTTTGAAATACGTCTTTGTGGCTGACTTCCAGATAGCCATCAATCGAGGAAAAATTGGCGGTGATAGGGATTGGGGCCAGGCTTTCCTTATTGCTGATCAGTCTCTCGTTCAGCAGTTGTAACAGCATTTCGTTCAGACGCTCGATATCCACGACAGTTTTGAAGTAAAACTGCATGAATTGCTCGACATCCGGTTGCTCGTTCTTATCGATGTAGCCGAACTGGCTGGCTAACTCGCGTTGGTAGTCGAACACCAAGCGGTCTTCGCAGCGGTTGGTCAGATTGTGTAGTGCAAAGCGCAGGCGCCAGAGGATGTCGCGAGCGGTAATGAGGTTGTCGTATTCCGATTTCGGTAAAAAACCGTACTTGATTAACTCTCGGAGAGACGATGCGTTGTAATGGCGTTTGAATACCCAGCTGATTACCTGCAAGTCGCGGAGTCCGCCCGGACCTTCCTTGATGTTCGGTTCCAGGTTGTAAGCGGTGTCGTGGAACTTGCTGTAACGCTTTTGTTGTTCAGCCATTTTGGCTGGAAAAAATTGTTCCGATGGCCAGAGTGTTTCGGAATTTACCTGGTGTTTTAAATCGCTAAATAGTTCGGAGTTGCCGGTAATCAGGCGCATTTCCAGCAGGTTGGTAAATACGGTTTGGTCGTCCTCGGCAACAGCCAGGCACTCTGTTACGCTACGCGTACTAAGTCCTGGTTTTAAGCCAATATCCCATAGGAAGTTACAAAAACCGGATACTTGCTGTTGATAGTCTATCGGGTTGGCTGCGCCGAGCAACACCAAAATATCGATATCCGAGTAAGGAAACAATTCGCCTCTGCCGTACCCGCCGGTCGCGATCAGGCTGTGGCAGCTGGCGGCTGCGTCGAGGAAATGCAGCCAACAGGCGGTCAATAGATTGTCGATGAACCGAGCTTTCTCGGTCAGCAGGCCGACCGTCGCCTGGTCCGGGTTAAAGCGCATTTTTAACTGCGCATTTTCCTCGTTAATCGCATTTTTGAATTTGGCGACCGGATTGTCGCCCGCGAAACAGTTGAGAAAATCATTCTCGGTGAACAGCGCTTGGCTCACAGCTCTTCCTGTCTCAGCGTCAAAATCTCGTAGCCGGTATCGGTCACCAAAATCGTGTGTTCCCATTGTGCGGACAAACTACGGTCTTTGGTCACTGCAGTCCAGCCGTCGGCGAGGATTTTCATATGGCGTTTGCCTTGATTGAGCATGGGCTCTATCGTAAAAATCATGCCTGGTTCGATTATCTCGCCTTCACCGCGTTTGCCGAAATGCATCACGTGTGGATCTTCGTGAAACTTTTTGCCTATGCCGTGACCACAGAACTCTCTGACGATGGAATAGCGATTGTTTTCGGCGTGCTTTTGAATGGCGTGGCCTATGTCGCCGAGGCGGGCGCCGGGCTTGACTTCCGCTATCCCCAAAAACAGGCATTCGCGGGTGATATCTACCAAGCGTTTGGCGTGTGGGCTGACATCGCCGATGCAAAACATTTTGCTCGTGTCGCCGTGGTAACCGTCTTTAATCACCGTGATATCGATGTTGACGATGTCGCCGTTCTTCAGTTTTTTCTCGCTGGGAATGCCGTGGCAAATTTGTTGATTGATGGATGTGCAAATCGATTTAGGGAAGCCGCGATAATTTAAAGGCGCGGGAATAGCGTGTTGCACATCGACGATGTAATTGTGGCAAATTTGGTCAAGCTCTTCGGTGGATATCCCGGCAACGACGTAGGGGGCGATCATTTCAAGTACTTCTGCGGCCAGTTTTCCGGCAACGCGCATCTTGTCGATTTCTTCAGCGGTTTTTATGGTAATAGTCATCGGCAGGTGGCTAATTATTGGGATAAAAGCGAGTGCGGGCCCGTTTTTGCTATCCAATCAAGATGCTTTCGCAGGCAAACGCCGACAGGAGTCTATCAGAGTTGAAGTTGTTGTGAAATTCTAATCATGGTATAAAGGCAAGTTCACTATGTAACCAATACTCACACTTGTCGACACGGTCGGTGGGGTGCTGAAAGTCTATTGCAGATTTTCGGTCACTGATCGGGGCGGGTGGAGGCGTAACCCAACGCCGAATTATTCGGCAATTTTAGGAGAACTAAATGGCAGCAGTGTCAATGCGTCAAATGCTGGAAGCGGGTGTTCACTTTGGACATCAAACCCGTTACTGGAACCCGAAAATGGCTTCCTACTTGTTTGGAGCCCGTAACAAAATTCATATCATCGATTTGGAACAAACGCTTCCTTTGTTTAACGATGCGATGAACTATCTTGGTCAAATGACCGCCAACAAAGGTACCATTCTGTTTGTTGGTACCAAAAAAGCGGCGCGTAAAGTCGTGGCGGAAGAAGCAAAACGTTGTGGCATGCCCTACGTCAACCATCGTTGGTTGGGCGGCATGTTGACCAACTTCAAAACCATCAAAAAATCCATCAACCGTTTGAAAGAACTGGAAGCGATGAAAGCCGATGGCACCTTGTACCAACGTTTCAGCAAAAAAGAAGCTTTGGGCATGGAGCGCGAATTGGAAAAGCTTGAGCGCAGCCTGGGCGGTATCAAAGATATGCGCGGCACACCCGACGCTATTTTCGTTCTGGACGTAGGTTATGAAAAAAATGCCATTATGGAAGCCAAAAAATTAGGCATCCCGGTGGTTGGCGTGGTTGACTCCAATAACTCGCCCGAAAAAATTGATTATGTCATCCCAGGTAATGACGATTCTATCCGCGCAGTGACTTTGTATTGCCAAAGCGCTTCAGCCTCCGTGTTGGAAGCGAAAGCCTTGCGTATGGATGCTTCAGCCAAAGCCGACGATTTTGTAGAAGAAGTCGTAACGGAAGCGTAAGTTTTAAACGCGCTCGGCCAAAGCGGTTGAGCGCCGCTGAATCTGGTATTCAGAACAGACTGTCTTTTAAACGCCTCCTTTGTGAGGCGTTTTTTTAGTTAATAAAATTTGAGGAAAAAATGATGAGTATTAGTGCGGCGATGGTCAAGGAATTGCGTGAGCGTACCGGCTCAGGCATGATGGAGTGCAAGAAAGCCCTGGTTGAAGCCAATGGCGATATGGAACTGGCCATTGAAAACATGCGTAAAGCCGGTCTTGCAAAAGCCGATAAAAAATCCGGCCGTATCGCGGCGGAAGGCATTATTGGTGTTAAAGTTTCTGACGACGCTAAAACCGTTGTTATGGTAGACGTTAACTGCGAAACCGATTTCGTTGCCAAAGGCGATGATTTTATTGGTTTTGCTAATGATGTCGTCAACAGCTTGTTGAATGCGAATGTCAATAGCGACGAAGAGTTACAAGCCATGTTACTGAGCACTGGCGTCAGCGTAGACGATACTCGTCGTGCGTTGATTGCTAAAATCGGCGAAAACATTACTGTGCGCCGTTTCGTTAAATTCACCACCACTGATGGTGGTCAGGCAGCTTACCTGCACGGCAGTAAAATCGGCGTTATCGTCGAATTGACCAAAAACGATCCAGCTTTGGGTAAAGACGTGGCGATGCATGTTGCTGCTGCCAAGCCTGAATATGTGTCGGATGATCAAGTATCGGCCGATGTCATTGCCAAGGAAAAAGAAATTTTTGCTGCGCAAGCACTGGAAAGTGGCAAGCCTGCCGAGATCGTTGAAAAAATGATCGGCGGTCGTATCAATAAATTTCTGGCGGAAGTCACGTTGTTGGGTCAGCCTTTCATCAAAGACGACAGCGTTACCGTTGGTAAATTGCTGGCATCTAAAGGCAACGCTGTAGTGCGTTTTGCTCGTTTCGAAGTGGGCGAAGGCATCGAGAAAAAAGAAGAAGATTTTGCCGCCGAAGTTATGGCACAAGTTAGAGGCTAAACGCCTCCTAATAAAACCCGGTTCGCCGGGTTTATTTATATTAGTTCGTTGCTTTTAACCCATGTTTACGGTGGATATTTGATTATGAGTCAATTGATTTGTCAGAGAATTTTACTTAAATTGAGCGGCGAAGCACTGGCGAGCGAACGCGGCGGCAGTATCGAT
>Ga0123395_1052667_pt1 | contig 27315 bp, 23 predicted proteins | sample T10HHNH4metaT_FD_89923 | JGI IMG/M metagenome (GOLD analysis project Ga0123395, IMG submission 89923) | Methane-oxidizing artificial microbial communities from Washington, USA to study methane cycling - T10-HHNH4 metaT (Metagenome... ... | reverse complement strand
GTGGCGTTTTTTATTCGAGCTTTTAAATTAGCCAAACGTTTAAATTAGCCAAATTTGCCGGTAATGTAGTCTTCGGTTTCTTTACGGCCAGGGTTAGTAAAGATTTTGTCGGTATCGTCATACTCGATCAACTCACCCAGGTACATATACGCGGTGTAGTCGGACACGCGCGCTGCCTGTTGCATATTGTGCGTCACTACCAAGATCGTTAGCTTGCTGCGCAACTCGACCATTAGCTCTTCAATGTTAGCGGTCGCAATCGGGTCCAGTGCTGAAGTGGGTTCGTCAAACAGCATGATTTCCGGGTCGGTGGCCAAGGCACGGGCGATACACAAACGTTGTTGCTGGCCGCCGGACAGGTTGAATGCCAGGTCGTGCAAACGGTCTTTGACCTCGTTCCATAAAGCTGCGCCTTTGAGCGCCTCTTCTACTTTGTCGTCCATGATGCGTTTGTTGTTTTCACCACGTACACGCAGGCCGTAAGCCACGTTTTCGTAGATGGATTTCGGAAACGGGTTAGGTTTCTGGAACACCATGCTGATACGCATGCGCACTTCAATCGGGTCTACGCCTGAATCCAGCACATTCGTGTTGTCCGGGTGCATCACAATCTCGCCCTGGTATTTATTGCCAGGATATAAGTCGTGCATACGGTTAAAACAGCGCAGGAAGGTAGATTTTCCGCAACCGGATGGGCCAATCAGCGCCGTGATTTTATTTTCATACAAAGGCATGGAGATGCCTTTGAGTGCGCGGGCGCCGTTGCTATAAAAAAAGTTTAAATCGCGTGCTTCGGCTTTTATTGCAGTTGTGACAGTGGCCATGGAGTTTCCTAAATCTTATGTGGCATTACCATTTAATATTTTTACGAATTTTGTAGCGCAACCAGATGGCTGCACCGTTCATTAACAGCGTGACAACGATAATCAGTGCGCCGGTGGCAGCCGCATTGACATGAAATGCATGGTCAGGGCGCGACAGCCAGTTAAACATTTGAATCGGCATCACGGTAAAGCCTGAAGACAACCATTCAAAATTCAGGAATGGGGGTTCAGTCGTGATCGGGCTTGGTGGCAAGAAGGCGATAAACGTCAGTGCACCAATGGTAATAATCGGCGCAGTTTCACCCAGGGCACGCGCCATGCCGATAATAATACCGGTCAGGATACCGCCGTAAGAGTATTTGAATACGTGATCGTAAACGACTTGCCATTTGGTCGCGCCGACGCCATAAGCAGCTTCGCGGATAGACACCGGGATGGCGCGGATGGCCTCACGGGTCGAGACAATGACAATCGGCAGAATGAGCAAGCCCAAGGTTAAACCGGCGGTCAGAATGCTTTGGCCGAAGTCCAGCATGTAGACAAACAAGCCCAGTGCCAGCAAGCCGTAAATGATAGAAGGCACGCCTGCCAGGTTAGACACGTTGATTTCAATCAGGTCGGTAAACCAGTTTTTTGGTGCGTATTCTTCCAGGTATAAGCCAGCAGCGACACCAATGGGTACGGCGGTCAGAAACGTGACAGACATCACCAGTAACGAGCCAACCCAAGCTGAAAGTAGACCGGCGCGGCCAGCACGGCGCGAAGGGAATTCAGTTAAAAAATCCAGGTTAAATTTTGGATGCCCATCGGCAATCAGTTGCCAGAACAGCAACATCAGTGTCATTAAACCCAGCATCAGGCAAATCAGGCCCAGGGTGGCAAACAGTGTGTCATTGCGCTTGTGGCGTTTAATCATGGCGCGGACGTCGGCCAGATTTTCGAGGACAGAAGCTTTATGTTCCATGATTTTTTATTTCCGCATTGGCCAGTAGTCTGGCTACTGGCAGTGTATGGTGGTTATATGTCAGCAATGAGACAGTGTATTAGTAGCTTTCGCGGTATTTTTTACGTACCCAGTGGCCAAAAATGTTGAATGACAAAGTCATTGCCATCAATACCAGGCCTGCTGCAAAAATACTTTGATAACCGATACTGCCATGTGGCAAGTCACCCATGGCCACCTGTACGATATAAGCGGTAATGGTCGCTGCACTATCCAGCGGGTTAAAGGTCAGGTTGGGTTGTTGGCCAGCGGCAATCGCCACCACCATGGTTTCGCCCACTGCGCGTGAAATCGCCAGGATATACGCCGCCACAATGCCGGAAATCGCCGCCGGTGTGACCACTTTAATCGCTGTCTGGAAACGTGTCGCACCCATGGCGTAAGAGCCTTCGCGCATACTCATCGGTACGGCGCGCATGGCATCTTCAGACATGGAAGCAATGTACGGAATAATCATGATGCCCATCACAATACCGGCACCCAACATGTTGAAGCTTGGCAGGTCAGGGTAGATGCTTTGCAGTAAAGGTGTGACAAAAAACAGCGCGAAATAGCCAAATACGACGGTAGGCACGCCGACTAATAGTTCCAGGATAGGCTTGATGATTTCGCGCGTCTTGTGTGAAGCAAATTCAGACAGGAAAATCGCTGAAATGGTACCAATCGGCACGGCAACAGCCAGTGCAATGGCCGAGGTGGTCAAGGTGCCGGATACCAGCGGCATAATGCCGTAGTGCGCATCTTCAAATAAGGGCGTCCATTGCGTATCGGTAAAAAACTCAATAACGGACACTGTTTTGAAAAAACTCAGAGATTCGTACAGCAACACGCCGACAATCGCAAATGTGGTGGCAACAGCGACCAGGGCTGCCATCATCAGGATCAGTTCAATAATCCGCTCTTTGACATTGCGGCGGATATTTTTCGCCAGTCTGGGGCTGATGGTCAGTTGCACGGGAGCTTGCATTGCTTGGGTCGCCATAGTGTGTTGATCTTTTACTAATGATCAAGAGTATTGATCTGCCAGGGAAGAATTTTAGCGGATAATCCGCGGTTCAGGCCGAGTCATCACTAAAAAAGGGGCATTGCAGCCCCTTTTTTATGATTACTTGATGCGGGATAACAAGTCAGTAATCTTGATACCGACTTCAGAGGTGCCGTTGAAGCCAGTGCCTGGTTTCATTGCCTTGAAGTGTTCTTTCACGGCAGTGTAATCTGCTTTTGGCAATGGCACATATTTCACTTCTTTTACCAGCTCTGGTGCGTTTTCCAGGTAATAGTTAACGAAGGCTTTCACTTCTGGTCTGAAGGCCGCTGAGGTGGCGTTCACATAAATAAACAGCGGGCGGGACAATGGCTGGTATGTACCATCCATCACCGTAGCTTCGGATGGCAGTACTGGTTTACCACCTTCTTTAGCCACCACAGGTACCGCTTTCAGCTTGTCCGTGTTTTCCAGGTAGTAAGCCAGGCCGAAGTAGGCCATGCCGCCTGCATTACCAGCAACGCCTTGTACCAATACATTGTCATCTTCAGACGGTGTGTAGTCTGTGCGGCTGGCTTTGGCTTTGCCATTGATTGCTTCTGTAAAGTAATCAAAGGTACCAGAGGCAGTGCCTGGGCCATACAGGTTAATGGCTTTATCTGGGTAAGTAGCATTCACTTCTTTCCAGCTTTTCACTTTAGAGCCTGGCTCCCAGATTTTTTTCAGTTCTGCGACGGTGATTTGTTTCACCCAGTCGTTTTTACCGTTTACGACTACGGTCAATGCATCGTAAGCGATAGGCAATTCAATAAACTGTACGCCGCCTTCTTTACACGCATCAATTTCTTTTTGTGAAATAGGGCGGGACGCATCTGAAATATCAGTTTCGCCACGGCAGAATTTCTTAAAGCCACCGCCAGTGCCAGATTCGCCGACAGTGACCTTAACGCCTTTGGCGCGTTGGAATTCTTCAGCGACGGCTTCGGTAATCGGGTAAACCGTACTGGAACCATCAATCTTGATGATTTTGTCCGCAGCCGTTGCTGAGTGCGTGAAGCTAAATGCCTGAACGATCAGACCGGCCATTAAAGTATTGCGGAACAAACGGGTTTTCATCTATACACTCCTGTGTTTGGTGTTGTCTGTTGTGATGCACGAAATCATAAAAACTTAATATGACAGAAATGTGACAAAAAATAAAAAAGGCGCAGTCTGCGCCCCTTTTTATCACTGATTTTCCTTACAGCAAGCTTTCACCAATATGATAGGCAATCGCCGCCATGATCGCGGCACAAGGAATGGTGAGCACCCACGCCCAGACAATGCGTGATGCCAGGCCCCAGCGTACGGCCGTCATGCGCCGTGATAAGCCGACGCCGACGATCGCACCGGTAATGGTATGGGTGGTAGATACCGGAATCCCTAAACTTGTCGCCAGGAATAAGGCAATCGAGCCTGAGGTTTGCGCAGCGAAGCCACCGGTCGGTCGGATCTTGGTGATGCCCATGCCCATCGTACGCACAATCCGCCAGCCACCAAACAGCGTGCCCAGGCCCATCGCCAGCTGACAGGCAATAACGACCCAGAACGGGACGTGAAAATCACCGTGCAAATAGCCATTGGCAAACAGTAATACGGTGATGATGCCCATGGTTTTCTGCGCGTCATTAGCGCCGTGGCCCAGGCTGAACAATGAAGATGAAATAAATTGCAGTTTGTTAAAGCGGCTTTCGATTTTGTAAGGTGACGACTTTTGAAACACCCACATAATGCCAATCGATAACAGTAGCGCGAGTATCATGCCGAACAGTGGCGACAGGATAATGGCAATGCCGGTGCTGATCAGCTTGCTGCCGATAATCACGCCTTTAGTGCCAGAATGTGCCATGCCAGCGCCAATCAGGCCGCCAATCAGTGCGTGAGATGAAGAAGAGGGGATGCCAAACCACCAGGTGATCACATTCCAGGCAATGGCGCCAAACAGCGCACCAAAAATGACGGTGTTATTGACGATGTTCGGGTCAATAATGCCTTTGCCTACCGTATCGGCCACATGCAGGCCAAAAAACATAAACGCGACAAAGTTGAAAAAAGCGGCCCAGATCACTGCCGCCTGCGGAGTCAATAAACGAGTGGATACCATGAGCGCAATCGAGTTGGCCGCATCGTGAAAACCGTTCATAAAGTCAAAAATCAGGGCGACGAAGACTAGCACCGCCATGACTAAAATCACATGATCCATGTTGAGTTCCTGGTGACGGTGTTAGATGCGTTCAAGCACAACGCCATGGATGACGTCAGCCACGTCTTCACAGCTGTCTACGGCCTCTTCAAACAGGTCATATAATTGTTTTGAGCGGATTAAGGTGCGTGCGTCATGGTCTTCTTCAAACAGCCTGTGCATGCCGGAGCGCATGATATGGTCGGCTTCGCCTTCAATCTTGCTGATCTCTTCACAGGTACGCAAAATGCGCTCGGCATTTTTCATGTCAGACAACATGTGTACAGCATCCTGGACTTTTTCAGCGGCGCGCAACAGGATTTGCGCCAGGGCGACCATCTCTGGGGTGAATTTGCTATGGCCGTAAATTTCCACGCTTTGCGGAATGGCTTCCATATAGTCGATGATGTCATCCAGCGCCATCGCCAGCTCACGAATTTCGCGGCGGTCAAACGGGGTGATAAAGGTTTTGTGCAAGGACAGCAGGATTTCCTTGGTGTACTCATCTGCCTCGGATTCAATATCGCGAATATCAGAGAAATGTTTCTGGAAACTTGCCTGATCGACTTCCGCAGCCATCAGAGCCAGCACTTTGGAACCACGCACCGCACAATCGGCCAGACGGTTAAACAGTACAAAATAGTTATCGTTTCTGGGGCTGATTGCAGCCATGATGCGGCCAAAAGTGGCATTCGCCATTGGGTACTCCCTGGTGGTTTCAAAGTTTTGTGACAGGGATTTTACTATTTTGTGACAATGTTTGTGACAAAAATCTGTATCTGAAATGGAATACAAGGCATGTTTTGGCGCTGAATCAGCGTTTTAGCTGCGGTATAATAGTGGTTTTTACACAATTTAAAATCAATCACATGGAAGCAGAACAACTAAATGCCATCGCCAATGCGTTGAGCGATTTGACCCAACGTCACCATGCCCTTCGGGGGTATCTTTGACTACGAAAACAAAGAGCAACGTTTAGCCGAGGTCAACGGCCTGCTGGAGGATCCCAAAGTCTGGGACGATGCCGAAAAAGCGCAAAAGCTTGGCAAGGAAAAACGCATGCTGGAAACCGTGGTTACCACGCTGGACTCCGTCGCACAATCGCTGACGGATAGCCAGGAGCTGTTCGACATGGCGCGCGAAGAAAGCGATGACGATACGCTGCTCAGCGTCAGTGATGACGTAAAGAAAGTCGAAAAAACCATCGCCGAGATGGAGTTTAAACGCATGTTCTCGCAGCCCATGGACGCCAATAACTGCTTTATTGAGTTTCAGTCTGGCAGTGGCGGCACTGAGGCACAAGACTGGGCGGGCATGCTGTTGCGTATGTATTTGCGCTATGTCGAGCGTAAGGGCTTTACGGTAGAAGTGCTGGAAGAGTCTGAAGGGGATATCGCCGGGATTAAAGGCGCGTCCATCAAAGTCAGTGGCGATTATGCATTTGGCACGCTACGCACGGAAAGTGGCGTGCATAGGCTGGTACGCAAGTCACCATTTGATGCCAACTCCAAGCGTCACACCAGTTTTGCCAGTGTGCAGATTTTTCCCGAAGTCGATGATTCGATTGAAATTGAAATCAACCCGGCCGATTTACGCATTGATACCTACCGCGCCAGTGGTGCCGGTGGTCAACATATTAACAAAACCGATTCCGCGGTGCGGATTACTCACTTGCCGACCAACGTAGTGGTGCAATGCCAGAATGACCGTTCGCAACATCGCAACCGCGAGGAGGCGATGAATATGTTGAAAGGCGCGTTGTATAACCTGGAACTGAACAAACGTAACGAAGAGAAGCAGGCGCTGGAGGATGCTAAAACCGATATTGGCTGGGGTCACCAGATTCGCAGCTACGTATTGGACCAGGGCCGTATTAAGGATTTGCGTACCAATGTTGAGATCGGCAATACGCAAGGGGTGCTGGATGGTGATCTGGATCCATTTATTATGGAGAGCCTGAAGCAGGGCATGTAATTTTTGTTTGAATATTAAACCCGTCTGTTTGTTGATCGGCAGGCGGGTTTTTTATTACTTGTTGTGATACAAAGCGTTACACAGCGATACACCGTTGAGATATTGATGCGCCTAGAATAAACCTGACATCACATGATGAGTGCAGGAGAGCGAAATTTATGGCGAGTATTATTTGCAAGGTGAGCGCACAGTTTACCCAGAACATCTTTTTACGCTTAGATAAGCATCAATATGGGTATCTGGATCAGAATACGCTGGAGCGAGCATTAGTCGGCCTTAGTCAATATGAGATCAAGCAACTTTTGCTAGCGCTGGATCAGGATGGCCATCAGCGCATCTATCCGCATGCGCTTCATCTTGCCATCCTGGATTGGCTCAGTGAGCCGAGCACTCTCCCGATTTCGACTTCATTTGCCAGCCTGATTGTCCTTTATGGACTGGATGACGAGGTTAATCTACAGGCGGCTTCTGGTTCTCGCCGACATATAACCAGCGATCATTCTCTTTTACAAACCGGCTATGCTCGGTAAGTTGCGATTTTTTCTGGTTGCCACTCTGATAGGTTGCGCTAAATTCAACTTCGGCATGTGTGGCATCTGACTGGTGATGTGTTTTCACCTGTAACTTCATCCATTTAATGCCATTCAGGTCATCCAAGGTCAATGTTTCTGGCCTGCTGTCAGGATGCCAGGTTGCTAGAATATAGTCTGGCAGTTTCATCACATAAGCACTGTAGCGCGAGCGCATTAATCGCTCCGCATCAGGCGCTGCTTGCCCTTCATGTAAAGGCTGGCAACAAGCGCTATAAGGCTGGCCGCTATAGCATGGGCAAGGATTTTTCATATGACTCCAACTCTCAAAAAACACGCGATTTATCACTAGGTTGTTGCCTGAGTGATCGCTCTGGTCACAGATTAAAATAATTCGGACTGGGCTGCAGGCGGTGCTGCCAACAGCTTATCTATATCAAGCTCAAAAATACCCAGTTTCCCAGCGCAGGGCATCAATGGTAATGGCGTGGCCTGCTCAAATAAAAAACCATAATATTCTTGATGTACGCCGCCAAAATGCGCGCGCTGTTCGCGACTAATGCCAGCAGGTAACTCACCAGGCTTGCTGCACAAAACCAGTTTGGCTATGCCAACGACGCCGCCATATTCCAGTTTGTCTCGGTCAGGGATGGGAACGTCAGTGTGGCGTTTAATGTACTGATAATATTCCTCATACAGGCCTTTGCTGGCATGAATGAGGATGGGGCCGCGATATTGCGTGCCCCAGCTGCGGTCGTCCACCAGTAAATAGCCGTTGGCAATCAGCCATGCAAATGGTTGCTTGAGAGACAATGCCTTGAGCACACCGGACGGCACTAAAGTGGACATGGCCTGACTACCTGACAGCTTAATTGCCCGCGCTTAGGCGATTTCCCGTGTTTCCATAAACTGGATATCAGGATAACGTTCTTGTGCCATTTGCAGGTTAACGCGGTTAGGGGCCAGGTAAACGTAATCGTCCGCGCTATCCAGCCCGACGTTAAAGCCGTATTTATCCGCAATCGCTTTCAGGTGGGCATCAGAGCCTTTGAGCCAGCGGGCGGTGTAACAGTCGTAGGGCTCAAACACCATGTCGACGCCATACTCATGTTCCAGGCGGTGCGCGACTACGTCAAATTGCAACATACCCACTGCGCCCAAAATGAGGTCGTTCGACAATAAGGGGCGGAATAGCTGCGCCGCGCCTTCTTCGGATAACTGTTTGAGGCCGATTTGCAGCTGCTTCATCTTCATCGGGTTTTTAATGCGCGCGCGACGGAAAAACTCTGGCGCAAACGACGGGATGCCAATGAATTTTAGTGCTTCGTTTTCAGTAAACGTATCGCCCAATTTAATCGTCCCGTGGTTGGGGATGCCGATAATGTCGCCGGAGTAGGCTTCATCCATGATGGTACGGTCTTGCGCCATAAAGGTGATGGCGTTATTGACGTTGAGCATCTTGCCAGAGGCGACTTGCTTGATCTTCATACCGCGCTCAAAACGGCCCGAGCATACGCGCAAAAACGCAATGCGGTCACGGTGTTTGGGATCCATATTGGCCTGGATTTTAAACACAAAGCCAGCGAATTTTTCTTCGTTAGCCGCCACAGCACGGGTGGCTGTTTTGCGGGCTTGTGGCGGAGGTGATAAGTCGACTACCGCATCCAGCAGCGATTGCACGCCGAAGTTATTCACGGCTGAGCCAAAAAATACCGGCGTTTGCTTGCCGCTTAAATAACGTTCTTTATTAAATTCGTTAGAAGCGCCACGTACCAGCTCAATATCTACGCGCAGCTCTTGCGCCTGGTAGCCAATCAATTCATCCAGTCTTGGATTATCCAGACCTTGAATGGTCTCTGAAGTGCCTTTTTCAGCGCGCGGATCAAAGAATAAAATGGAGTCATTGACCAGGCTATACACGCCACGGAAGGTTTTACCCATGCCGATTGGCCAGGTCATGGGCGCGCATTCCATGCCCAATGTCGTTTCGATTTCATCCAGCAACTCAATAGGCGCGCGGCTTTCGCGGTCCAGCTTGTTGATGAAAGTAATAATTGGCGTGTCGCGCATGCGGCAGACATTAAGCAATTTAATGGTTTGCGCTTCGACGCCGTTTACAGAGTCGATCACCATCACCGCCGAGTCTACGGCGGTCAGGGTACGATAGGTGTCCTCCGAGAAGTCATCGTGGCCTGGTGTGTCCAGCAGGTTGACCATATGTTCGCGATACGGAAACTGCATCACAGAGGAGGTGACGGAAATGCCGCGTTGCTTTTCCAGTTCCATCCAGTCTGAGGTGGCATGACGCGCCGCTTTACGGCCACGCACTTCACCGGCGACCTGAATCGCACCACCAAACCACAGCAGTTTTTCGGTGAGCGTGGTTTTACCCGCATCCGGGTGCGAAATGATGGCAAAGGTACGGCGGCGTTCAACTTCTTGCTGCAAACTGGACATGAAAAAATAGCGCTTTGGGAAAAAGCGCTATTTTAACCCAGATTTTACATTGGGCCGCATCATGCACCTGGCCGGATTATTTTCGCATCAGGAAAATGGCTACTGCCGCGAACACAATCAGGATAATCAGGCCTTCCACATTCAGTCCAGTCTTAATTGATTGGCTGTTTCAATTGTTCCAGAATGGCGGGGTTGTCCAATGTGGAAATGTCAGAAGTGATTTCTTCGCCTTTAGCCAGGCTACGCAGCAAGCGGCGCATGATTTTGCCTGAGCGGGTTTTGGGCAGATTGTCGCCAAAGCGGATTTCGTCGGGTTTGGCAATCGGGCCAATTTCCTTACCTACCCATTCGCGCAGTTCAGCAACGATTTTTTTCGCTTCTTCACCTTCCGGGCGCTTGCCTTTGAGCACGACATAGGCCACCACAGACTCACCTTTGATCGGGTGCGGTTTACCCACCACGGCAGATTCTGCCACTAAATGATTGGCAACCAGGGCTGATTCAATTTCCATGGTGCCTAATCGATGACCAGACACGTTCAACACATCATCAATACGGCCCATGATGGTGAAGTTGCCGGTGTTGACATCACGTACCGCACCATCGCCCGCCAGGTAAAGATTGCCACCCAGCTCAGCCGGGAAGTAGCTGGTTTTATAACGCTCAGCGTCGTTATAAATAGTACGTATCATGGATGGCCATGGCTTTTTAATCACCAACAGGCCGCCGCTGCCCCAGGGAATGTCTTTGCCTGTTTCATCCACGACATCGATATCAATACCAGGGAAGGGCAAGGTACAGGAACCTGGCACCAGTGGCGTCGCCCCTGGTAATGGGGTGATCACATGGCCGCCAGTTTCGGTTTGCCAGAAAGTGTCGACAATCGGGCAACGGTTGCCGCCGACCTGCTCGTAGTACCACATCCAGGCTTCCGGGTTAATCGGTTCACCCACGGTGCCCAGCAGGCGCAGGCTGGATAAGTCAAAATGGTTGGGATGTGTAGTGAAGTCAGTTTCACCGGCTTTAATCAATGAACGGATCGCTGTCGGCGCGGTGTAAAACACGCTGACTTTGTGGCGCTGGATCATCTCCCAGAAACGGCCGGCGTTAGGAAAAGTCGGAATGCCTTCAAACACGATTTGTGTTGCGCCCATGGCCAGCGGGCCGTAGGTCACATAGCTGTGGCCGGTAATCCAGCCCACATCGGCCGTACACCAGTAAATATCATCCGGCTTGATATCGAACGTCCAGCGCATGGTGTTCATGGCATGCAGCAAATAACCCGCCGAGCTGTGTTGTACGCCTTTGGGTTTGCCAGTAGAGCCTGAGGTATAGAGCAGGAATAAGGGATGTTCGGCATCGACCATGACCGGTTCACAGGTATCGGCCTTGTCGGCAATCAGGTCGTGCCACCAGGTACATTTATTATCCCAGGCCACGTCCTGGCCAGTTTTCTTGAATACCACCATATGGCGGATGCTGTCACAGCCGCCCATGGCAATGCCTTCATCGACCGCTTGTTTCAGTGGCAAGGTTTTGCCGCCACGGTATTGGCCGTCAGAGGTGATCACCGCCACTGCACCGGCATCGATAATCCGTTCATTCAGGCTCTTTGCTGAGAAACCGCCGAATACCACGGAGTGGATAATGCCCAGGCGTGCACAGGCTTGCATGGCGACGATGGCTTCAATGCCCATCGGCAGGTAAATGATCACGCGGTCGCCTTTAACCAAGCTTAATGATTTCAGGCCATTGGCGAACTGGCAAACCTGGTGATACAACGCTTTATAAGTGATATTTTTTACATCGCCGTTATCTGCTTCAAAAATAATGGCGGTTTTATTCGGGATGGTTTGCAGATGTTTGTCCAGGCAGTTGGCGGACACATTCAACTCGCCATCTTCAAACCATTTATAGAATGGCGCATGATCCTGGTTCAGCGTTTTAGTGAATGGCTTGTGCCAAATCAATAACTCGCGTGCCAGTTTGGCCCAAAATCCTTCGTAATCCTGCAATGCTTCTGCATGCAGGCGCTGGTATTCCTCCATGCTGCCCACCGCTGCCTGGCTGGCAAACGCCTTGCCTGGCGCAAATACGCGGTGTTCATGAAGTACTGATTCGATAGACATAGCGACCCCCAAAAATCAATGTCAAAAAATGAAAGTGTGAGCGAACCTCAGGTATTATTATTCTGGTTCTGATTGACAAACTCTCCGAGCACACAACTCATTACAAGAGCAAAAACTCATGCAACAGCTTGCCCAAATTCTAACAGAAAAGCAGGTCGCGTCTACAGAGGCCGCCTATTTGCTACATGCAGCAGCCTGCAGCCCATTTTTTGCCAGATTCGTTACGAAACATACAGATTTTATAACTGATTTGTTAGATAACTTATATAAGACATATAAGACTGAAGATGTTAACACTTTGTTTTTATATGAAAAAGATATTGAAGAATCTGTTTTTTTGCAACAAATCAGGCTGAACCGGCAGCGTTTAATGGCGCATATGATCGTGCGTGACCTGAATGGCCTGGCAGACTTTGCCGAAGTGGCAGAAATCACCAGTGCCCTGGCGGAATCAGCGATTACTGCCGCGGTGGATTTTTATCACGCCCGTTTGGCAGAAACCTATGGCAACCCGCGCGATGCCCAAGGGCAGGCACAACGCATGATTGTGGTCGGCATGGGCAAGCTGGGTGGTCGCGAACTGAATGTGTCGTCTGACATAGACTTGATTTTTGCCTACGAGCAGGAAGGTGATACGGATGGGGCAAAGTCGGTCAGCAACCAGGACTTTTTTACCAGATTAGGCAAAAAGGTCATTGCTGCGCTGGATGATGTCACGGCAGATGGTTTTGTGTTTCGCGTCGATATGCGTTTGCGGCCGTTTGGTTCAGAGGGTGCGCTGGTGTGCAACCTGGATGCGCTGGAAGATTATTACCAGAATTATGGCCGCGAGTGGGAACGTTATGCCTGGATTAAAGGCCGTGCCGTGTGCGGGCCTGACGCAGCGCTGACCAAGGTGATGAAGCCTTTCGTGTTCCGCAAATACCTGGATTTCAACGCCTATGCCTCCATGCGTGATCTGAAAGTGCAGATTCAGCGCGATGTGGTGCAACGCCGTTTGTCGGACAATATCAAGCTGGGGCGTGGCGGTATTCGCGAAGTCGAGTTTATTGCGCAGGTGTTTCAGCTGATCCGCGGCGGGCAAGTCCCGGATTTGCAAATCAAGCCGACATTGGCGGTGCTGGATTGCCTGGCAACGCGTGGCATGCTGCCTGCTGACGATGTCGCGGCGTTAAAGGAAAGTTATATTTACCTGCGCAACCTGGAACATCGGCTGATGTATATCGATGACCAGCAAACACAGGATTTGCCAGATTCGGACACCTATCGCGGCTATTTATTACACATGCTCAAGCAGCCGGATTGGGCCAGTTTTATTGCTGAGCTGAATATCCACCGCGACCGCGTACAGCGTTTTTTTGACGATACGTTTAAAGATGAGCAAAGCAATGACTTGCAGCAGGAAACCGCACTGTGGCAAGGCACTGTGAGCGGCAGCGAGGCCGCACAATGGCTGGAGCAACACGGCTATACACGTGCCAGTGATATTGTGCATTTGCTGCAACAAACGCGTAACAGCCAGCGTATCCAGCAACTGCCGGAGCAGAGTCGCCGCCGCCTGGATCAACTCATGCCTTTGTTGTTACGCGAAGCGAGCCAACAGCAAAGCACCACGCCAGATACCGCCTTGATACGGACACTGGATTTACTGGAGAGCATCTGCCGCCGCGCCAGTTATTTGGCCTTGCTGGCCGAGTTTCCGGATGCGTTGGCCTTGATTGTTAAGCTCTGCGCCGCCAGCCCGTGGATTGCGCAGTATGTGTCTGCCCACCCGATTCTGCTAGATGAGTTGCTCAATAAACAAACGCTATTTAAACGGCTGGATGCCGCGCAGCTGAAAATTGAGCTGACGCGCCATATGCAGCAATTGGCAGGTGATGTGGAAGCACAAATGGATGCCGTGCGGCATTTTAAGCATGCCAATGTGCTTAAAATTGCCGCCCAGGATTTGATGACCGCCTTGCCGCTGGAAGCAATTTCAGACGATTTGAGCGCGCTGGCTGATGTGATTCTGCAGGTCAGTGTGCAGACTGTTTGGCAAAATCTGCCGTTTAAGCATCTTGAAATCCCGAAGTTTGCTGTGATTGGCTACGGCAAGCTGGGCGGTAAAGAGCTGGGTTATTTGTCTGACCTGGATATTATTTTCCTGTTTGAGGATGAGGCCGACAGGGCGCAGGAAATTTATGCGCGTTTTGCGCAGCGCCTGAATACCTGGTTTAACACCTTGACCAATGCCGGCCTGTTATATGAAACCGATTTGCAGTTGCGACCGGATGGCAATAGTGGCTTGCTGGTGAGTACGGTGCAGGCCTTTGCCGAATACCAGCAACACAAAGCCTGGGTGTGGGAGCATCAGGCCATTACCCGCGCACGTTTTGTGGCAGGTGAAACGGCGATTGGTGAAACCTTTGAGCAGGTTCGCCGTCAGATTATGTGCCAGCCGCGCGACACTGCTGCGCTCAAACAAGAGATTGCCCACATGCGCGAAAAAATGCGCGAGGCGCATAAACCCAAAGCCGATCGCTTTGACGTCAAGCAAGGGGTGGGCGGTATTATTGATGTTGAGTTTATGGTGCAATATCTGGTACTGGCGCAGGCAGCGCATTATCCTGAGCTGACTGACAATATTGGCAATATTGCCTTGTTGCAGCGTTGTGCCAAGCTGGGCTTGATTGAGTCAAGCGCGCTGGCTGAAAAAGTTGCTGATGCTTACCGTGAATATCGCACCTTGATACACCATGCCAAATTGCAAGGCCTGGATGCGCTGGTGACCGATGACCAGTTGCAGTCCGAGCGGGCGGCTGTGGTGCAATTGTGGCAGGCGCTGTTCGCTGACGATTGAGCGTGGCGTCGGCTGATTGCTCTAACTGTCCGCCACATCCTCTTGTGGCGTTGCATTTCCGCTATAAGTAATTACCAGGTTACGGCCGGACTGCTTGGCTTCATAAAGCGCCAGATCGGCATGTTTATACAGCAATTCGTAAGCATAAATCGTCTCTGCTGCGCACGAAATACCAATGCTGATCGTAGTGTGGAAGCTTTGCGTACGTTGCGTGGTATAAAACGACAATTCAGCAATCCTGACACGTATGCGCTCGGCAATCACGCGCGCCTCTTCCAGGCTGGTGTTGGGTAATACCACGGCGAACTCTTCGCCGCCCAATCTGCCCAGCAGGTCTTTTTCACGGATGGTGTTTTCTATGGTGCGCGCGCAAGCGACCAGCACCTGATCACCTTGTGGGTGGCCGTAAGTATCATTGATGATTTTGAAGAAATCGATATCCAGCATCAGGAAACACAGTGGCTCGCCAGCATGATCTGCCTGCTGCACCATCGCTTTGGCACGATTGTAAAAGGAGTGTCGGTTGGGGATTTGCGTCAGGCTATCAATGGTGGCTTCTTTTTCGGCTTTGTCTTTTGCCCGTTGTAACTCACGCGTCCTCACCTTGACTTGATCCTCCAGCGAGTGGGTCAGGCGCTGCATGTCGCTGCGGAAGTGCTGCAAACTGCCAGACATGCTTTTAAACAGTTTGGCCAGTTTGCCAATTTCATTGTCCAGATGATCAGGCAGCGGCAGCACATTACCGGTGATTTTTTCGTAACGTTGTCCTTCAATGGCGCTAGACGCGTCCATAAAGGTTTCCAGCGGGCCAACCACTTTCTTCATCATCACCAGATACAGCATGATGAGTTCAATCACCAGTGCAAACAGGCTGACAATCAGGATGAATTTGGCTGCCTTGAGAGAGGGGGAGGAGAGCAGGGATTTTGGATATACGGTGACAAACCACCAGCCGGGGCCATCAATTTTTGATACGGCGAGAAATTCGTCATCCGACTCGACAATAAAGTAATCCTTTTGTTTGTTCTTGATATTGGATTGCAGCGTTTGAAAGTAGTGATGCAGTTGTGTGTCTTTCAGCTGCGAAATCATCAACATGCCGCGCGTACGGTTCATTTCTTTAATTTTGGCCGGATGCGCAATCAGGCGGCCGTCTTCCCTGAAAATAAAATTATAAGTGCCTGATAAATGGTCATTAAACACGCGTTCAAACAAGGCATTCAGCAAAATGTCATGGCCGATATTCAGTGTGTTGGTTGGCGTGATATCAATCGGGGTTTCCAGCGATACCATCCATTCCAGCGCGGTGGGGTCATAGTAAAGGCCAGTCCACACGCTTTTGCGCTCGGGGTTGTTTTGCCGCGTGGTGATATAGACCCATTCCTCACTCAGCACATTCAATTTACTGGTGGCGTTATCCGCCCATCTCACGCCTGGCCAATACACAATGTTGACGTTCTCCGGCATGGAGACATAGAGATTGGCAAACTGCCGTGTCCAGGCCACGCCAAAGTGATCGACCATGGTGTAGGCAAGCAGCAGTTTTTTTCTGAAGGCATTGTTTTCAATCGGGGCATTGGCGCCAATATAGGCAGTGACATCTTTGCTGATCAGGCCGGAATGGTTGAAGTAACCGTCGTAGGCTTTTTTCTGCAAGCGTATGGTCTGGTCTGACCTTCTTTCAAACACGTGCCAAAAGAACGCGTCGTTATAGAAAAAGTCCTGCTGCCAGTGCGCCAGATAGGTAGCCCTGAAAATCTGGTGATTTGACTCCGCCAGCTTGAAAATCCCGCTCTCGCGTTGCCCGCGCTCCTGAATGTAATGCTCCAGGCCGTCTATGGTCGAACTGACCAGGGTTTTATAAATGTGCCAGTAGGTGAGTGCACTGACGACAATAATGACGATGCTGACCCTGACGGCCATCTGCAACATCACATCCATGGTTAACGATTGTTTGTAGTTCGGGAAACGCATAATCATTCCGGGAAAGCTATATTTCTGGAGACAGTGGAAATCGTGCTGAATGTGAATTCAGGAGGAATAGCAGATGGTTGTTGCAGACATACACGCTCAAATCTTATATTTATGTTGTTTTGTTTTATATCAATCCGCCTGTGGCAAGGATTGTTTCGCAGCCCTGAGAATCAACATACTCCTGCGTTCACGGAGACGCAATGACTAAATAGGCCTAATGACGTCGCGTGTTGCAGATTGCTGCAATTATGCTGATTTTGTTGAAAACGGACGGAAGCGTGGATGGTTGACAGTGGCGGCCTGAAAATGAAAATACTGCACTTACGGTAGGTTGAGTTTCGGTAGGTTGAGTTTGGCAGACCGACCCTGGCAGGCCGGTTCAGAGGGGAGAGGATAGATGCTTTTAGCAGCCCCAGCGTAAACCGGCCGTGTGTACCGGGCTATCCCAGTGTTGTTTGATCTCGTTATCCAGCAGGCAAACGGTGAGTGAAGCGCCTGCCATGTCGATGGCGGTAATATAGTTACCGACCAGGCTGCGGGCAATGCTGAATCCCTTTTCTGTGAGCAGTTTAGCCGCCGTGTTGTAAATCAGGTATAACTCCATGAGTGGCGTGGCGCCCAGGCCATTGACCAGCAGTAAAATCTCGCCTTGGGTCGGTAATTGTTTGGCTTCGAAGTCGTGCACGATGGCATTTACCATGTCGTCGACAATGGCATCCGCTGTACGCATCGCTTCGCGGCGACGGCCGGGTTCGCCATGGATGCCGACACCCATTTCGATTTCGCTGTCGCTGATGTCGAATGTTGGTCGACCGGCGGCCGGCACAGTACAACTGGTGAGCGCTGCGCCTATGCTGGAGGTATGCAGGTTGATTTTATCGCCCAGTGCCTTGCAACTGGCGAGGTCAGCGCCGGTTTCTGCCAGGCTGCCGACACATTTTTCGATAATCACTGTGCCTGCCACACCGCGGCGGCCAGTGGTATACGTGCTGTTGACGACGGCGCAATCATCTGAAGTGAGCACCGTTGCATGTTCAAACGGTAGCATTTCAGTCGCCATTTCAAAATTCATCACATCACCGGCATAATTTTTAACAATAAACAGCACCCCTTTGTCGGCATGCACGGCTTCTGCCGCTGCTAGCATCTGGTCAGGTGTCGGGGAGGTGAATACCTGGCCGGGGCAGGCCGCATCTAGCATGCCTTTACCCACATAGCCTGCATGTAGTGGTTCGTGGCCAGCGCCGCCACCAGAAATGATGGCAACTTTGTTATGTGATTTTTGTTTGCGGCTGACAAAGGTGGGGTCGAATTGCACTTCGACCAGGTCGCCGTGCGCCGTGGCAAAGCCAGTCAGGCTTTCAACCAGCATGTGATCAACATTGTTGACGAATTTTTTCATATCAATGCCCCTGTTCTTTGGTGAGCGTATGGCGTAATGCCCGGCTGGGCGTGGTTTTCTTGTAGTGACCTTGTTTTATTGTTTCGATAGCACAAGGTCACAGATGGTATCTATCATCACCTGGCAGCTTTTTGCGCCAGCATCCAGGTGGCCGATGGCGCGCTCGCCCAAGCCTGAAGCACGGCCTTTGGTCGCCAGCATATTGCGGGTAGATTCCAGGCCGTCGCTGGCGATGGTTTTCAGTGCCGCAGCGATGTCTTTGCCGGACTGACCTTGCTCTGCCAGTTGCTTGAATGCGGCGGCCACCGGGATCAAGACATCCAACATGGTTTTTTCACCAGCTTGCGCCTTGCCGCGCTGCATGATCGCCTGCACGCCTGCTTCAAACGCAAGTGCAATTTGCAGTGTGGTCATGGTGTCGCTGGTTTTAAGCGGTTTACTCATGCTCATAAAAAAGCTGGCAAATAAAGGGCCGGAGGCGCCACCAATGGTGCTGAGTAACTTCATGCCGATCTTGTTCAGCGCATCAGCGGCGCTTAGGGTGTTGAGTTCATCTGCCAGGCTAGCAATCGCTTCACAGCCGCGCTTCATATTGATGTAATGATCGCCATCGCCAATCTCGCGGTCCAGGCATTCAATATCGGCTTCGTGGGCCAGAATGGCATCACGGATGGCGGCGGCATAACGGTTGATGACTGAACTGTGCATTGTCGGCAGCTTAAAGAGACTGAAAACCGCATGTTACTCACAAGCCTGCTGCGTCGGCAAGTCTGATTTTGTTGTTTTCAGGGTAGGCGTTTTGGTCGCTTGCGTTTAAAATAGCGCCGCGGTCCTCGTGGTGAAACAGGATATCACCAGCCCCTCCTAAGGGCTAGTTTCAGGTTCGAGTCCTGACGGGGACGCCCTAGAGTCGCACTAAGTGAATAGCTTTAAATTCAACACATTAGAAACTCATGGTGTGTGAATGCGCTACAGGAATGTGTAGCAGTAGCTATATTATTTCTCAATCCTAAAATCTTAGCAACGATCTGTACACAAAAGCCTCAAGGATTGCTCCAGGAGGCTTCTGTATTAAAAGTGGGGTTAGGGGATAGATATTTCATTGAGGTGGTGGCTGATAATCAACTCACAGGCCGCTTCAATCTGCTCTCCAATATGCACTAGAACCTTGCCACGGCTTCTTGGATATTTGTGAAGAGTCACAACTCGGACTTCACCACTGCTATCGATGCGCTGCCACGTCTTATGAGTACCGCTAGCCATTCGGTGAATCAACTTTGCAGCTTGTACACGTTTATAGTGTTGTTTCCTTTCTGCCTGAGGGGCTTTAATTGATATGAGCTCGACGGCTATCCATGAAGCAAGTGGTTTGATGGGGTCAACGTTAGACACTCTGAGTCTGGCCCAAGCCGCTTTAGCACGATCGCGTGGTGACAGTCCTGTGAGCCTGAATGCCTCAATGTGCTGTCCTGCGTCGCTGTACAACCGCTTAACACTGAGCATTGCTCTGTGGACGGTCGGATTGCTTTGATTGATTGTGAGCCACTTGCGGGCTGATTGCACGTATGGGGTGATTTCCTGAGTGGTATAACTCGCCTTGTAATAACTTCCATGACGCTCATAGAAGTCCTCATGTCTTCTGCAGAATCTGAGGTTTAATCCGTCTCCTGTGCTTGCGCTGGTAAGTTGCTGGCACCCTATGATTCGGCAGCGTGACTGCACGGAACTGTGGCTCTGTAACCTGCTAAGTAGTTTATCGTTCTTCATACTTGGTAATGTTCTCCTCCTTACGGGCCCCTCTTAAGGAGAAACGCCCGTATATTATCTATAGTGTTATCTGTCATAAGAGATATATCCCCATAAGGGTATAAGGACTTAAGCTCATTCCTCTGCCACTGAACCTTCAATATGTGCAATCCTAAAGAATGAATCTAGCATGATGTCCCGCACCTTAGCTTTCCTGGAGTTGGGTACGATCAAAGCATCATGTACAGGTAAGGCAACAATGTCTCTTGACTGACACTCCAGTAACGCTGAAATCAGAATCTGACTTTCGATGAACATTAGCTGCATCCCAATACCTTTACCAAACAAATGAGAGATTGGTTGGTGATGATTCATAATTGCATCTTGCACATGATTAAAGCTAGTGCTCCGTTCAAACGCCTCTCTTGTCCCTTTGGGAAACCTCTTCAGTGGCTCTTCAGCATAGATCATTGCATTGAAGATTTTCTTGATGTCCTTACGGTTGTATTTTCCGCAAGGGAGTGTGTATGCATCCCCTATGGGGGGCAGTGCTCCCACTAGTCCGTAAGCAATCCTCGGAGCTGCTTGAGAGAAATCGAGTGTAGTAACAGACCCTCCATCAATCACGATGTTGGATTTCCGTTGAATCTTACTCATGTGTTGCCAAAAGCCACCGAATAGCCTCCCACCTGATTCAAAGGAGTTGTTGGCGAAGTGTCGCTTTAAGAGTCGGTCGGAAATGTCTACATCATCGTCACAGTGTATTTCGGCCTCAGCTAACCATGAGTTGATTGAGTGGAGCTGGGTACGATAACTCTTAGTTAAATCGCTATCGGCATAATCTGACCACTTACCTTTATCGAAGTAGCTCTCTTTGGTAGCTTTCAAAATGATAATTTCCTGAGTCAGGCTTTGAGTTAAATCATAAAGCGATAACCGGTGAGTGCGAATCAAAGTAAGTAGTCTAGGGCCACATGTAATCGTTGTACGTCGGTTAGAGCTATCATCGAATCCTCTGTAGCCTTTTTCCATAGAGACATATGCCATCTCTGGTGCTGAAAGTGTTTCAAGAGTGTTGGGTAAGACTTTCGAAAGAATAGGAGAGTTGTACCTTCCAGACTTTCCCAGAATCCGCTTTGATAATGAGATGTACACAAGTTTGTCTGGAGTAGTGAGTTGGTTATGTACTAGGTCACATATGATCGCACTAACGATTTTCTTGAATGACTCCATGTCCTTTGCATTACGCTGACGCTGTCTTGTTTTCTTGTAATCTTCATAGGTGAGTAGTTGCCCGATAACCTTTTCGATAATCTCTATGGCAGCTTGGGACTTTGGCTCCCTGTGAGGATTGAATGGACGGTCTTTGGGTGTTTCGTTTGTTGTAAGTTGTTGCATTTCGATTCCTAAGAAGTAACCACCCCTAGTAAGGCGGGAGTAGAGCAGTGCTTGAGAGTGAGGCGTGATAGTTGGTCGGTAACAGATTAATGAAACTGATTCTTTATCTGGTAGTGAGGGTTTATTCCCTGATATTGCTGTAAGTCTTTGAGATGAAAAGAGAAACTGAAGAGTGACGCAGTAAATAACTCTGGTGCGGTTTTATTTATCAATGGTGGGCGTTTATGCCCAGATTGCTTGTTTCCCCCTAGTGAGGGTTTATGTAGTACAACTATCTAATCTCGGTTCATTTTGGGTATGATGCCGACCTAAAAGAGAAGAAGTTGTTTGGGATGCGATTATGAAGACATGGGAAGATATTTTTTCTTATTGGCAAACGTTTGAGGTTAAGCAGATAGAAGTCATGGATTTCAATCCCGAGGTACATGACGCTTTAAGGTGGTTTCATAAAAAGAAAAGGCTTGCAGTCTATCTTAACGATAATCCTAAAAATGGCACAGCTCAGCACCTCGCTATTGGTCACGTTAAAGCTTCTGAGGAGATTTATGCGGCTTACGCTATATATGCAACGCTAAGGAAATTTCCGTATTACGATAAAACTCGTTCGGTACAGCTTGTTGATGTTGTACGACCAGCATTATTTAAGCTTGATAACCGGAAATTGCATGAGGACTATTGGGTAGCGCAGTCTAAAAACGTTTTGCCAGGTACGGAGGCGGGAGAGAAAATAGTATGGGAGCTCATGCACGAAAAATTAAGTCGCAAGGAGTATGTGGCTTTGTCAGCCCAGCTATGGAAACATCTAGCTGATGAGTGGGTGACTTTGAAGTTTCCTTCTAGCTAGGGTTGATTTTTACCTTAAGCATTAGCTGTTGTGCTTCTGTCATACGGGAATTACTCTTCAACCCCTCCGGTAGCTGAATCTTGAGAGGGAGGTTCAGAGACTTCTATGTCCTTACTTGCTCGTCTTTTTATCATTGAAGAGAAGTCTTCTTCAGGAGGTGTATATGATGGTTTACTTTCCACTGGCGCATTAAGCTTTGTTTGGATTAAGCGCTGCCCATCAAACCAAAACCTGGATTTAATACCGGTGCTTTTGTCTACTTCAATGTAGGGCTTTAACTTACCTTGAAATGCGTCTAAAAAAACCATGGCTCCGATTGTTCCAGGTGCGGCAGCCATCATTTCTTTCCTTATGAAGTAGCCATAATTCAGCACGGACGCCTTGAAATATTTACAAGGACTTGTACACTCTGAAACTACTTGTGAGCCATCATTATCTGTAAGTATTACTTGGTGTACTCCATCATTTTCGCCAAGATACTTAAACATTATTAAAGGACTTGCGCCTTTTCCAGCGTTTATATCATCTTGGCTGATCGCTTGTTCATAGCCATACTCCCCATCGGCATAGACTGCATAGTAATGATTGCTGTCTCCAGTTGCAGTAGAATCAATTTTGGCTGTTGGGGAGTCTACCGACATATCCATTTTTTCTCTGGCGGCATCTGATTGCGATTGATCAGATAAAGAGCACGCCGCTAGTAATAGGCAAATGAGTATGTATTTCACCGTTATTATCCTTATAGTTAATTTTGTACTAACCTCCAAGCTAGCACTTTTTGATTCATTCTTAAATCATTTATGATGCATATTGTTTGATAATCTGGGTAACGTTGGATTTATTTGGCTTTACATCAGATCAATCTCAAGCTAGGGTTTTCTTAGCTTCTCTAATACCGATAACACTAGCGCGGCTTATCTTGTAATCTCTAGCCACCTGACTCACTGTTACACCTTTAGCCAGCCTATCTAGAATCACTATACGATCTTCGCTAGTGGTCTTTGAGGGCCTCCCCTTAGTCTTACCTGCTTTCCATGCCTTAGCTTGTCCTGCGAGCGTTCTCTCTCGAATTAGACCACGTTCAAAGTCAGCTACAGCTGCGAGTATCTTGAGAGTAAATGCTCCAGCCTCAGAGGTTAAATCTAGGTTGCCAAGCTGCAACACGATCAGCCGTACACAATTAGCCTTAAACCACTCCACTTGCTGCTGTACGTCTATTGAGTCACGGCCTAAACGATCAAGCTTAGTAACTATGAGTGTATCTCCAGCCTCTAGCTTGTCCTTGAGCTTACTGAAGCCTTCTCTAGCGTCTGCTGGAGTAGCACCTGAGACTTTCTCCAGAACGACACGCTTTGGGTCTATCGTATAGCCCGCTTGTTGTATCTCTAGGTGTTGATTCTCAGGGTCTTGCTCAGCCGTGGATACTCGACCATAAACAAACAAACGAGACATAGTGCAAACCTTATAAAGTGTTAGAAAGTGCTGTCAGTTTATGTGGATGTGTAATTAAATGCAATAGACTACTTTCTAACATTCGTGTTTATGACTGTTAGAATATGGTCATTTTTTAACAGGTGAGATTAAGTAAGAAGCCAGGCAAAGTTTCTCAAGGTTTCAAGATTTCTATGCTCAAATGCAAAATCCCAAACTGGAGTTCTGAAATGATTGTAGCTATCGAATAACGCTGCATGAGCAATTTCCATTTCACTTCTCGTTTTACCAAAGGAGGACGTAACTATGTTTTTGTTCATTTTGACGTGAACTCCATTTTGGCTCTGGGATATCCCTTTAAACCCTAGCCGTTGTATGTTCAGGGCATCAAATCCAAATCCTAGAAAGCAAACATGGTCTGCCCATACAAAGGCCTCTTGTACCTTTTGGAATACGGAATCTTCAGCTCTAGCTTCGGGAATAACTCTTAGAGATTCAATTGCAACATTCACAGAGTTTCTATCGAATAGCCCTGAGTAGGCTCTTATGTTTTTTGAATAATCATCCGATATGCCGAAAACACCCAATGAACCATATACATGTTGGATATCAAAATGCTTCAAACCGTCTAATGCCTCGCCTTCACTAACATTGAAGGTATTCATGATTGCCGTGTGTAGGTATCTCTCTAAAGAGCGATCATAGTTAAACGTGAATATTTTAATTTTATTTTCTGTAAGCTCAGCAACGGTTCTAGCGTTTGAGGCCAATGCATTCCAAAGGGCGCAATACCAATCATCATCTGTATTTAGATTATCAAAGTTGTAATCAAGCTCTTTAGGGATTAACTGATAGGCAATTAACGTTTTCCCAATCCTTGAGTATTCCGGGCGCTTACTTAAAAACGTATCAATTGAGATTAGGCGTGACTGTTTAAAGCGCCTCGCAAAATCAATAATGTCTTCACAGGGAACACCAATGGCCGTATTCAGTGAAAGTACAATCGGTGCGTCTATACCTTGTGCAGCTTCGCAAATTTTATTCCGCAATTCCCAGCCTGAAGGAAAGCCGTAAGGAATGCTCGCTCCAGCTCCAAGAATAAATAGTGTAGGTTTTGTAATCATGTCTTTGTATCTTACTGGGTGATAGTATCTTTTTTGTTAGCTTGATTGTATCCAGATTGTTCCGAATTGATAACTGACCGTTAAGTGTGCTACGGGGGGGATTCTGGTGTGAGAGAGTACGATATGTAGTGACGGATTTTTTTAGTAAATTTGCCTTTATAGGTTAGTATTTACGTGAGTAGTTGTATATGAGTATGTTCCCTGGAGATTTACGATGAGTTTTACCCCTTTTGATCCTCTTGAGTTCAAGAATACAAAGGTAACAGATGCTGCGCTTGGTGCGCTTAAGAGGGAAATCGAAAATATTTTAAGTTCATATGTAGGCTGGTACGACCCTTTCTGCGAGCTAATACAGAATGCACTAGATGCAGTGGAGGCCAGAGAGGTTTTAGAGAAGTCAGCAGGGACTCAATCAACATACAAACCAAAAATAGATATAGATATCAATTTAGATGAAAATTCACTTACTGTTACCGATAATGGAATAGGGTTAGATAAAGAAAAGTTTGAGCAATTTTTGGCACCAAATTTTTCCTTTAAGTCCGGCAATACGCGTGGGCACAAAGGTGTTGGAGCAACCTATGTCGCATATGGCTTTAACTACATGAAGATTTCGACAAAAGTTCCAGGCTTTGAAACTTCGGGGAGAATAATAGGTGCACTTGATTGGATAAAATCTAAGGCTCAAGGTGCCAATCCTAAAGTTGAGCCGGATGATGCAAAGCATGTTAACGATGCTTTCGATGCAAATGATAGAGGCGTTTCTATAACTGTTAGATTTGATGAGAACACTCATCCTAAACAACTAAATTGGAATAAAGCTGATACGGCAGATAAATGGAAGAAAATCCTTTCAATTAAAACAGGCTTAGGTTCAATTTTTCCTAATGAAACTATACTGGTAAGTATCAATGTGCATTCCGCTGGGAAGGTTACGAGTATTAGTTCGCTAGGGACTTCATATCATTGGCTTTATAAGGCTGCTGCAAAAAAAGCTACAGTGAGAGAGCTTAACAAAGAGTCTAGGGCCATTTTTGAGAAATTTGGAGGGCAACGAAAGATGCCCGATAAATACAGAAATCTGGATTTTATCTATGAGACCTGGACTTCAGCAGAGCTTGAAGACATGCTGGGTGGTACCTTAGATGAAGATGAGAAAGATATTATAAAAAAACATAATCCTGTAGTTAGTATGGAGTTTGGCCACACTGCAAAAGTATGGAATGTTTTTAACGAGTCATTAGGTTTAAGGTCGGGCTATAAGGTTCTGACTAGTGGTATCCAATTGGCCGCTAACAATATGCCGCAAGGTGAGACGATTCAGATTCCTCTTAACCGAAATATCGGAAGACAAAATCAATTGCATTTTTTGATTCATTTTGAAAATTACACTCCCGACATGGGGCGTAAGGGTTTCCATCGAGAGCTTACAGACTTCTCTAAGGAGTTGGCCAAGAAAATCACAGAGTCACATCTTTCAAAACTGAGATATCTCTTAAAGCCTAATACTGGTGTTGCTCCAGACTTGGTGCGTGAAACGCAAATAACCGATTGGAAGAGTGAGATGCTCGCACATGAAGCAGCAGCTCCCCTGGTCTTAAAAAGTCAACATTTCTTTAAGCCAACAGAGCGAGTTTCTATAACTTCAACGCCCACTAGAGAGCAAGATGTTATTGCTTTGTTCCATCAGTTGATTGCTGGGGGAGTTATTAGAGGCATAAGTATAATGTCAACTAATGAGCGGTTTACATATGACGGATTATTCAAGATAGTTTTTGATCTTGATAAAAATTTGTATATTTATGATCCTGAGCAAAATCCCCTTGGAGTGCCAGTGACAGTAGCTGAAACGCTGGGGGGTAAGGTAACTCAGCCTAGAATATTGGAATATAAGTTCTGTCTGGACGGGTTAATTGAAGACTTTGACAGTCAAGATAAAAATATCAAGGATATTAATCTTTGTATAGCGTGGACAACTGGAGACATGTACAAAGAGAGATACGGTGTTACCTCATTTTTAATTCCTGAGAATTCAGATCAGCGGGAATATCATGGTGTTACTCATGTACTAACTGATATCGAAACTGGTGGTAAGCACTGCGACCTAATAATATTAAGCGAATTGATTGAGCATCTTAATGATCCAGTTGCAAGTGCCGAGTTTCAGCGCAAAAAATATGAGTGATTTAGGGAAGTGCCAGATGGTAATCTATGCTGATTTTATAAGGTGACTAATGTTTAGTCCCTTAAAATTCAGTTTTAATATCTCTTGATGCAAAGGCTCCAGGGGGTACAAACTACTACCGTAGTGCTTAAACTCTACAGTATTCGGTGCGTGCCCTTCAATAAGCCTTCTTAGTTCTGAGTCCATTCCAGATTTACGGCCATGTTCTACGAAGGTATGTCTGAAAGCATGAAAGGGTTGGGGGAT
>Ga0123395_1061460_pt1 | contig 27533 bp, 24 predicted proteins | sample T10HHNH4metaT_FD_89923 | JGI IMG/M metagenome (GOLD analysis project Ga0123395, IMG submission 89923) | Methane-oxidizing artificial microbial communities from Washington, USA to study methane cycling - T10-HHNH4 metaT (Metagenome... ... | reverse complement strand
TTGTGTTATGAAATCGACCAAAGATATTGCGGAACTGCTGGACGAACCGGCTTGCGAGCATAACAAGAAGGAAAAGTCCGGCTGTGCCAAACCCAAACCCGGTTCAGCGGCAGGTGGTTGCGCCTTCGATGGTGCACAGATTGCACTATTACCGATCGCCGACGTCGCGCATATCGTCCACGGCCCTATCGCCTGTGCCGGAAGTTCTTGGGACAACCGCGGCACCCGTTCTTCCGGCTCGGAATTATACCGAATCGGTATGACCACCGATCTGACTGAGCAAGACGTGGTGATGGGGCGTAGCGAAAAACGCCTGTTCCACGCCATCAAACAAGCCATCGAGACCTATAACCCGCCGGCCGTGTTTATCTATAACACGTGCGTGCCGGCTTTGGTGGGCGACGATATTAATGCCACCTGCAAATCAGCTGCCGAGCGATGGGGTGTGCCGGTTGTGCCTATTGATTGCGCTGGTTTCTACGGCACCAAAAACTTGGGTAACCGGATTGCCGGTGACGCGATGGTCAACCATGTGATCGGCACCCGCGATCCCGACCCATTACCGCCTGGTACCGAACGGCCAGGCATCAAGGTGCATGACGTCAATCTGGTGGGTGAATACAACATCGCCGGCGAGTTCTGGCATGTGCTGCCGTTGCTGGACGAAATGGGTCTGCGCGTATTGTGTACCCTGTCCGGCGATGCCCGTTTCCGCGAAGTGCAAACCATGCACAAAGCCGAAGTTAATATGATGGTCTGCTCCAAAGCCATGGTCAACGTGGCCCGCAAGCTGCAACAAAGCTACGGCACGCCGTGGTTCGAAGGCAGTTTTTACGGCATTACCGATACTAGCCAAGCCTTGCGCGACTTCGCCAGGGTAATAAACGATCCTGATTTAATCGAGCGCACCGAAGCCATCATCGCCAGGGAAGAAAACCGCATCCGCGAAGCCTTGGCGCCCTGGAGAGAACGCCTAAAAGGCAAACGCGTGTTGCTGTTTACCGGCGGCGTGAAAAGCTGGTCGGTGATCTCGGCGCTACAGGATTTGGGCATGGTGGTAGTTGCCACCGGTACCAAAAAATCCACCGAAGAAGACAAGGCGCGGATTCGTGAGCTGATGGGCGAAGACACCTTAATGATAGAAGACGGCAGCCCGAAAGCCTTGTTAAAAGTGGTCGCCGATTACAAAGCCGACATTTTGATCGCCGGTGGCCGAAATATGTACACAGCGTTGAAAGCGCGCATCCCGTTCCTGGACATCAACCAAGAGCGCGAGTTCGGCTACGAAGGCTATCAAGGTATGCTGGAGCTGGTCAGACAATTGGCCTTGACCTTGGAAAGCCCGGTTTGGGAAGCCGTGCGGGCCACACCGCCTTGGCGCACTGGCGGCCTGAAAAAGTCAGCTGCCGCAGAGATTCAAGCAGAGCCCTTATCGGCTCAGGCGGCATAACATGGCCGAAATCGTCAAACGCAATAAAGCCCTGTCGGTCAATCCCCTAAAGGCTAGTCAGCCTACCGGTGGTTCCTTGGCTTGCTTGGGCTTTGATCGGGCGATCCCGATGCTGCACGGTTCACAAGGTTGCACCGCGTTTGCCAAGGTGTTTTTTGTCAGGCACTTTCGCGAACCTATTCCGTTGCAAACCACCGCGATGGATCAAGCTAGTTCGGTGTTGGGTGCGGACGAAAATGTGATTGAGGGCATCAAAGCGATTGCCGAAAAATCCAACCCAGCCTTGATCGCGGTTTTGACTACCGGTTTGGCAGAAACTCAAGGCTGCGACGTACATCGCAACGTTCGCGAGTTTCGTGAACGTTATCCGGAATACGCGCATGTCGCCGTGGTGGCAGTCAATACTCCGGACTTTACCGGCTGCGTGGAAACCGGTTACGCAGCAACTATTTACGAAATCGTCAAGGCCTTGGTGCCGGACGCGGAAACTGCCGGTACCAAACCCTGTAATCGCCAACGCCAGGTCAATTGTTTGGTCAGCCCCATGTTGACGCCGGGCGATCTGGAAGCCTTGCGCGATTTGATCGAGCAATTCAATTTACGGCCTGTGCTGGTGCCTGACTTATCCGACTCCCTGGATGGGAGCTTAACCGACGATGACTTTTCGCCGGTGACTATAGGCGGTACGCCGGTCTCCGAACTGGCGACCTTGGGCGAGGCCAGAGCCAGCTTGATAATCGGTGCGTCACTGCGTAAATCCGGCGAACTCTTGCAGGAAAAAACCGGCGTCCCCAGTTTCTATTTTGATCATCTTTATGGCCTGCAGGCTAACGACGCCTTGATCACTACGCTAGCTGACATCAGCGAAATGCCGGTGCCGCAAAAGATTGAACGGCAACGTGCGCAATTGCAGGATGCGATGCTAGATACCCATTTCATGCTCGGTCAACTGCGGGTGGCTATCGCTGCCGATCCGGATCAGCTCAATGCCTTGATTCATTTGGTGCAAGGCATGGGCGCGGAGGTGGTTACCGCGATCTGCGCCGGCAATACCCCGGTGCTGGCGACCGCACCAGTGGACAGCATCAAGATCGGCGACCTGGAAGATTTGGAAGTGATGGCGAAAGAGCGCAAAGCGCAATTGCTGATCGGCAACTCGCACGCCGTCGCTAGTGCCGAACGGCTGGGCATCCCGATTTTGCGTATCGGCTTTCCGCTCTACGACATCATTGGCGGCTATCAAAAAACCTGGATTGGCTATCGGGGTACTCGACAAACCTTGTTCGATTTAGCCAATCTGGTGATTAATTTTGCTCACGAAGAGATCGAGCCGTACTACTCGCCTTATGCGCAAAAACCCGAATCCGAACGTCAAGCGTGCTCGCCGTCATGTCATTAGCCCGCCGCATTCACGTTTTGCATACCCACGAACAGAGGATGCCTATGGAAACCGCTATTAAAGTTGCTTTTGCCACTACCGACATGGCGCATGTGGACCAGCATTTTGGTTCGGCCAAATCGTTTGCTGTTTACGCTGTGGATCCGGAACAGTCCGAATTCATGGAAGCTGCGCAATTTGGCGAACTCGCGCAGGACGGCAACGAAGACAAGTTGTCTGTAAAGATTCAGTTGCTGGAAGGCTGCGCGGCTGTGTATTGCCTGGCCATTGGCGCCTCGGCAGTGAAACAAATCGTCGCGCAAGGCATTCAGCCGATCAAAGTTCACGAAGGCAGCACCATCAAGGATCTGATAGCGGATTTACAGGCCGAAATGAAAGCCGGCCCGTCCAGTTGGTTGGCAAAAGCCATCAACCAACACAAGGGACCGAGTCCTGAGCGTTTTAATGCGATGGAAGAGGAAGGCTGGGATGAATAGATTGGGTTGGGGGTAGCTCGTGAATAGTTAAAAGCCTTGGCGCGTCGGAGTGATTTTGCCCCGCATGCCGCGCCGAGCACCGGAACTTTTGAACGGACAAATCGGCAGGATAGCCGATTTGCATGCGAAGCACCCGAAGGGCGAGGTATAGGGATCTACCGAGTGAGCAGCCCGGTAGGGGCGCCGCAGGGATGCGGTGCGTTGCCGAAGGGGCAGGAAGCCCCTTTCGGCGACCCCGTTCAAAAGTGAGGAGCGCAGGGAATAAGCCGCATCCGGGTGTCTTTTCTTTTGGATACTTTTCTTTGGACAAGCACAAATTCGTCTGGGACGAATTTGAACAGCCGATAGGCTGGCCCGAAGGGCGAAAACCAAGGATGGTTTTCGTAGCGAAAGTATCTCGCCTGTCGGTGCGAGAACCGACATTAAAAGCCGTCGCGTTAGCGACACGCAATGAATACTTTTCAGTTAGGCCACAAACCTAACCAAACAAAAAACCAAAGGAGAACCACCATGGCCCAACCCGCATTAGTCGTCGAAGCAGGCGACCCGTTCATGAACTCGGAAATCGTCGTCGAGATGGTTAAACAATTGCGTGCACTCGATACCTACGATACCTATGAAGGCTGGTCGGAAGAAAAGATTATCGATCCGCTAGTGATGACCAAAGAACGTAAGCGTGAAATTCCGATCATCGGCGATCCCGATGAAATCACTTTGGCGCGCGTTAAAGCCTATTACAACTCCATCGCGTCGTTGATCGAGAAGAAAGGCGGCTTGATGGCAGTGCCGGTAATCAACATCACCCACGAGGGCTTTGGCCGCGCGTTGGTATTGGTGGGCAAATTGATTGTCGTGGATAAAGTCTTGCGCGACGTGCACCGCTTTGGTTTTCCCAGCCTGGAAGATTTGGCGGCAAAAACCGATGCAACGATCGAAAAAGCGCTGGGTTTGATCGCAACATATAGAGAAGTAGCCGAAGCTTGAGGTGATTTATGAGCGACGAAGAACTGAAAGTATTGGAAAAAGACGTCAAGAAAGCCAAACGTATTGCTAGCGAAGCGGCATCCGTGTTGCACGATTTGATCGAAGACAGGCTGCCGGATGCCTATGGCGAATTGATGGGCATCGCGCAGGCGACTTATGACGCCTGCAAAGCCTGGGACGATGCCAACAAGAAATTTTTGGCTGCCAGCAAAGAAACGGCCTAGGAGACGATCATGAGCGAATTTGTAACCGGCGTTACCTACGGCGGCACAGTCTGGACACCATCGTACGTTACCGATATCAATCAGCGTACCTGTATTGGCTGCGGTCGGTGCTTTAAGGTCTGTCCGCGTGATGTGTTCGATTTGATCGAAAAAGACGAAGCGTTGTCAGCCGAAGATTTCGGTGACGACTACGGCGACTTTGAAGACGATGACGATAACACCATGGTAATGAGCTTGAAGAACGCGGCTGATTGCATTGGGTGTGAGGCGTGCTCCAAGGTTTGTCCTAAGGATTGTTTTACGCATGAGCATAAGGCTGCGGCTTAGTTTGTGTCGCTAGCGCGACCGCTTATTTAGTTGCGTAGGGTGGGCACGGTTTTCTGTGCCCACGCGGTGAGGGGTAATGTGTCGCTGTTGCGACGGCTTTTTAGAAGTCGGGTCTCGGCCCGACGGCCGAGATACTTTCTTTTGCTTGGCCAAAAGAAAGTATCCAAAGAAAAGGCCACCCCGATACCGCTCAGATCCTGCGCGCCGCAGCGTTTATCGAGGGTCGGCAGAAGGGGCTTCCCAGCCCCTCCGCCGACGTGCGGCATCCCTGCCGCACCCCTTCGGGCTAATCTCGATAAACGCTACGGTGCTCGGCGCGGCATAGGGGATGGGGCTTGTCCCGGAATTACTAGGTTGTCCGAATAAATTCGGGATCTAGCTGCCGCCAATTGAAGAAGCTTCACAATGTTTTGTAAAAGCCCTTTTTAGTTTTCTGGTGCTGGATGTAAATGTACGTGCATTGAGAGTAGAACGCTTGTCTCCCGTATGCCGCGCCGAGCACCGAAGCTTTTGAACGGACAAATCGGCAGGATAGCCGATTTGCATGCGAAGTACCCGAAGGGCGAGGTACACGGATGTACCGAGTGAGCAGCCCGTTAGGGGTGCGGCATGGATGCCGCACGTTGCCGAAGGGGCAGGACGCCCCTTTCGGCAACCCCGTTCAAAAGCGAGGAGCGCAGGGGATAAGCGGCATTCGGGCCGCCTTTTCTTTGGATACTTTCTTTTGGCGGAGCAAAAGAAAGTATCTCGGTCGTCGGTCCGAGAACCGACATCAAAGAATTCGTCGCGTTAGCGACACCTTATTTTTAAGTTAAACCATAAGGAATCCCACTATGCCTCGTCCCGATAAACACGTATTCGTCTGCACTCAAGCTCGTCCGCAAGGCCATCCGCGCGGCTCCTGCACTGCCAGTGGCTGTGCCGAGGTGATGAACGAGTTCATGAACCAAATTCAAGCGCGGAATCTGTTCGAGAAAATCGGCCTAACCAACACCGGTTGCATGGGGCCTTGCATGCTCGGACCCAGCGTGCTGGTCTATCCCGAAGGCGTCATGTACGGCAAAGTGACCAAAGATGACGTCAAAACCATCATCGATCAGCATTTGTTGGGTGGCGAGCCGGTCGCCGCCTTGGTCGCGCCAGCCGAGGTTTGGTAAACCATGAGTCAGCTCGGCTTTTTTGAAGAACGGGTTTTATTCAGTCCGGATGTGCCGGAAGAGGTGAATAAGCTGTTGCAGATGGCGGTGGCCGCCAGTCATGCCGACAAGCCCTTGGCGGAAAAGTATTTCAGACAGGCGCAAGCCTTGGATGAGAGTTGTCTGCAAACTTATTTTGCCTTGTATAAGTTTTATTTTTACCAAGGCCGGTTGCTGGAAGCCGAGTGTGAAGTGATGGCTGCGCTGAATGAAGCTGCTCGACAGGGGGGATTTCCTGCCGACTACCGGCAATTAGGGCGCGAGTTGGAGCAGTGGGATATGTATGCCAGCGAAGTCGCGCTGTTTTATCTATACAGTCTAAAGGCCTTGGCTTTTATAAAGCTACGGCGGCAATTGGATGCAGAAGCCCAATCCATTCTGGTGTTGATGCGCGCGCTCGATCCGGAAGATCGTTCCGGGGCGTCGGTGATTATGGATTTGGCCGACGCCGTGATGGAGGATGCCGCATGAGTGCCGAGCAGGTCGCAGAACATGTGGCGGCAAGACGGGTTTTTGGGGAGAAAGTCTGCCAACGCATCACTGAAAATATCGTCAAGCTGGGTTTTCCGGTACAAACCGAACTCAGTCTGCCGAAATTTGACAGTGCCGAATTCAGCTTGGTGACCGACCCGTTTACTCAAACTCAGGATCTGGTGGGCTACTGGTACAGCGCCGGTAAACAGCGCATCGGCCAGATCAAATTTCATGGCGACGGCAGTTTTTATGCCGAATATGACGTTGTGCAGCCGCACCCGACCAAAAAGCAGTGGTTTGTCGAAGCGATCAATGCCTGGGGGCAGCAAGACAACATTAAAACCGAAGCAAAATTGCTAGACATCCCGCAATAAGGGGGGGCAATGGCTAATCCAAAACGTTTGTACGAATTGCTGTTGGATTATTGCAGCAGCGATGCCGTGGTGGACAACCTGATGATTGGTTTAGTCTGGACTGTGTGCCAATCCCAGGGCAGGGCTACCGCCGGCTTGGCGATGAGTCCGGGTCAAAGCACGCGCACCTTGCCGTGGTCCGGTACTTTGGTTGGTAAACCGGTGACGGATTTGGCTGCTTGGATTACCGAATGGGAGCCATACAAGGCCACCGTGGCGATGGCAGCGATTAATAGCTGTATTAACGCCCGACCTTTACCGGAATCGGTGGTGCTGGACAGTCACGATGAGCACGCTAATCTGGCGGTGTTCGAGCATTTTTTGCCGCAATTGCAGGCCAAAAACGTGGTGGTGATCGGCCGCTATCCGGGGATCGAACGCTATCAGGACAAGATGAATTTAACCATTCTGGAGCGGCAGCCGTCGGCAGCCGATCTGCCGGATTCCGCGTGCGAGTTTTTATTGCCGCAAGCCGATTGGGTGTTCCTGACTGCCAGCAGCATTCCGAATAAAACCTTTCCGCGTTTGGTAGAGTTGTCCAGTCACGCCAAAACCGTATTGATGGGACCCACCGTACCGTGGCTGCCGCAGTTGCACGAGTTTGGCATCGATTATCTGGCTGGCGTGGAAATTGTCGATCAGAAAGCCTTGTACCACACCGCAGCCCAGGGCGGCGGTGTGCGAATATTTAATAACGGTTTGCGCTATCGCGTCGCGGAATTGGCGCCGCAAAGCAGTATCAGTTGGCTGAAACAACAAATCGCCGACTGTTTCAACGAAAGAACCCAACTCACTGAAGCGATGGAGCAATGGTATCGCGACGGTAATAAGGCGCGTTTCCCGCATTACTCGTTGTTGGACCAAATTAACAGCCGGCTGTCGCGCTTGGATAGCAGCTTTAAATCGTTGTGGGATAGCTGTGCGCCTGGATAAGCAATGAATAACGCAGTACCGGAGGCGTTTCATAGTCACCGATTGTTATTGATGTACAAAGGCGATATTAGCGCACTGACCCTGTTCGCTCAGCAGGCAGGCGGCAGCGTGTGCTTTCCGCAGTCCTTGCCGCCGCTGTCTGTCGCCTTCGATGAGGACGCGACGGTAACTGAAGGAAAAATCACCGTGCATCCGGCAACGCTGATCAGCGCCATCAATCGTCTGCTGGGGTTCGATAACGATTTACTGTATGCCGAAGCCGGTTATAAGGAATACGTCGATACCCCGAGAGGCGTCGTCACCGTCTACATGGCTAGGTTCAAACTATTGGACCCGCCGCATCGCTTGATGCAGACCTTAGGCTGCCAGATGCGCACACTACCGGAACTTCGAGGGCGTCCGCCCGCCGAAATGGAGTTGTTGCGTCGGGCTTACACCAAAATGATGGAGGGCTAATATGTTCGATATTATGGATTTTGGCATTGGTGACTTCACGGGCGATAACGGCTCGGAATCGCCTGCGCCCAACGGTCCGTATATCCCCGAAGCCAGCGAATGCATGCGCTGCGGTATGTGTGTCAGCAGCTGCCCGACCTTTCGGTTGTTCGAAATCGACGCCGAAACGCCCCGGCAGCGCATCCGTACGATCAGCAAAGTCTTGGTGGAGGAGGCACCGATCAGCGCTGAAGAGCGCGCCCATTTGGATAATTGTCTGCAATGCCGAGCTTGCGAAACCGCCTGTCCCAGCCGGATGAGTTACGGCGCCTTGTTCGATCAGGCCAGAGCGAAACTCCAGCAAACCGCTTCGCAGTCCTGGTTAGCCAAGCTGGCGATGTACCTAATAGAACATAAACGTCGGCGGCGTATGCTCTTGCCCCTAATGTCTTTGTATTTGCGTTCGGGTTTGCGAAAACCGCTGAGAGCCAGTGGCTTGCTGCGCAAATTAAAATTGGCCACCGCCGAAAGCTTGCTGAACGAGCCGGCCTTAGGCAGCTTGGCAGGGATTTATCCGGTCGGCAGACGCCAGCGTCAGCGCGGGCGAGTAGCCTTGTTTACCGGTTGTCTGGCGGAACATTTCGACCGCGCCACCCAACGCGCCGCGATCAAACTACTCAATACCATAGGCTATGAAGTCGTGGTGCCGGAAGGCCAAGGCTGTTGCGGAGCGATTCATCAGCACAACGGCTGCTCCGCGCAAGCCTTGAAAGATAAAAATATCGAAGCGTTCTACGAGCTGGAAGTGGACGCGGTGATCTATGTCGCCAGCGGTTGCGGCGCCATGCTGACTGAATATCAAGGTGACGATAGCGAAACCGCCGGGTGGTTTGGCAAACGCTTGCAGGACATCAACGAATTTTTGCTGGCGCATTGGCCGGATAACCTAGAGCCCGCTGCCTCCAATTTAAATGTCGCGGTACACGAGCCTTGCAGCCAGCGCAATGTGTTGAAAAACGGCCGCGCCGTTCACGAGCTGCTGCGGAAAATCCCCGGTTTGAATATCGAAGCCTTGCCGGACAATCAACTCTGCTGCGGTGCCGGCGGCAGCTACATGCTTAGTCATCCCGAAAATGCCCAGCCACTGCGCAACGCCAAGCGCCAAGCCATCGAAGGCTCAGGGGCCGATGTGGTAGTGAGCAGTAATTTTAGCTGCGCGTTTTACCTCAATGCCGATCGCGCCGAAACCGCGCGAAAGCTGGTGCATCCGATCCGCTTGTTGGCCGATAGGGTGTAGTTCTGCGATTGTCTTAAAGCCCGGAGTGATTCGGCCGGGCGCATTGATTTGGGCTATTTTTTTGAGTTCGATATTCGAGCTCGCGTCATTTCAGCCACCACAAACTCTTCTTCCTGAAGATAACAAACTCGCGTGAGACCGGCGGTTAAACCACGAGAACGTTCAGCATTTTCAGACTTGCCGCCGTTGTATACAAAAGATCACCTTCAAGTGATTTTTACAAATATCGCCAGTCGATAAAAGTTGATTAAAAAGTTCAGTAGATTTACAGAGAATTTTGTGATAAAGATTGCAAAAAATTAATCAAGTCCGTCGCAAAGCGAGAATCGTTTTTTGCTGTTAACCTCGGCCGACATGGTCGTTTGGGGGCGTAAGTGTTAGCCCCACAGTCCATCGAGAATAGCCGCGTATTCAGCCCAGTAAGGCGAAATCAAGCGTACGGTTGCCCGGAGACTGTCTATTGTCGGCTGACAAACCTATCACCCTAGCGGCAATGTTAGAGCGTAGCGGACACTTGGTTATATGCCTAAAGCTGTTGATCTTCCCGGCGCTCGCCTGAATGTTGTTTATCTGCGGCTCAACCGCAGCGCGGACAAGCGCTTATCCCAAAATTAAGGTTTCGCAGTAGTTTTAAAGTTTACGTAATCAAGGCACGAATGCATCAATAACTTTCAACACAAATGGAGGGATTATGAAAATCCGTCGACATCTTTGCTGGTTGTACGCTATAGACAGATCAGTTTTGCCGTTACTCATATTTAGCGCGTTGCTGCTGTTGGTTCCGGTGGCGCGCGCGGCCCAGCAAGATGGCGACGACAGGGCGACAGTGCCGCAAGCTCCTAGAATATTATTCCGTAGCGCCCTGGGGCCAAGAACTTCACCTTTCGATCCGCCTACGCAAGACGTCTTTTTTACGGATGGCGGTGCAGGGTTGGATACCGGTTGCACCTTCAATAACGACCCCGGGCACCCGCTGGTAATCAGTGTGGTCATAGACAAGTTTGTGGGTGATGTTGATGCCAACGGTTATCTGGTCAATCCGGCGCCGCTGGTTTCGGCCGGTATTATTCCCGCCACTGTCGACATTATTATGCCTGCTTACGACATTGATGTTAATGGAACGCCACCGCCGGAACGAGATGAAGCGTTGTTCAACGGGCAAAGCCTGGGTTTTTTAACTGGCGACAACAACATTTGGAAGCTGAACAGCTTCAGCGTAGATATTCGTAAAATAAAGTTTCCTTCCCGTCCCGCCAGTGGCGGCAACGTGGTTCCGGTAATCAACAAAGTTCAAATCAATGTTGACACTTTGAGTAGCGGTCGTTGGTGCGCCGCTATCGACTGGGTTGCCTTGGTCATACCGGTGCGGCCTAAACTGGCGCTGGAGCTCAAGGTTATTGACGGCAACAAAATAAGGCAGAATGCCGGCTCTGCGACGATCGACACGATTTACCAGCAGGATTTCGATGCGGCCTGCAATGTGAGTACCCGCATAGGGCCGATTAACGAGTACCCCTTTTCCGGGCCCGCGACTTCAGGACTGTTTGGCTGGTTCAGCGGAGAATCGAAGCTCCGGGCCAAACTCAAAACCTGTCCCGAAAACAGCATCGATCCGCCGGAAATCAAAGCCGATTGGACCACCAGCGGCGGAGGGCCTGGCGGAACCACTACTTGGAACGGTTTCGAAGGCGATGTTACCGTTAAAATGCCGGGTAACGTTGGTAGTTATACCGTGGATTTCACCTATACCGTTAACGGCACACAGAGCCTTACCGCAAGCCGCAAATTGTTTGTCACCAAGGGGACGCCTTTAGGTATTGTCGACCCGCCCCGATTAACTTGGTACGAAAAAGCTACCGATTGGGCTTCGGGTCAATCCGGCGACGATGCCATCATCAAGGGTGTGCTGGACGGCTTATATAGCTTTGGCGGTGCTAATTGGCGATATGGATACTGCAATTTTGTGCCCGGAGCAATTGCCAGCCGGTATGGATGCATCAACGCCTTTGGTGTGCCTATCCCTGTTATTCCCAAATGTATGTGGGAAGAGCTGCTTGTGGATCCAATTACGTGCAACTACTCCGACTGCTATGTTTTTAGCGATGTATTGACCCATATGACTGCTACCCTTGGTGTGAGTGGATTGTCAGCTGTGCCACCGGTAACGGCGCCGGGTGACAATCACTTCATAACTAGCGGTTCACCTTCGCTTGACCCGGCATTTCGCGGTAGTGCCAAACCTCTCGGTGGCGGAGCGTTTGATCGCTACTATTTTTCGAGCCACAGCCTCGTCAAGCGCGGATGGTTTTTTCCGGATTACTACGATGCTACGTTTGATGGAGTCTACGGCAACAAAACTCAATTCATCGCATTCAACCTAACCGGCGCAACCGCAAATGATGCCGGGGGGAGAGAGTATTTTGTTACGTCGGAAGGAGCCAGGGTCTACGACCTTTTCAGCAGCCACTATGACGGTTGGGGCGACTACGAATATACGCTGCCGGCTGCTCCCGCTCCGAGGCTGTTAGCACCGGTGGTCATGGCCATGGTGAGCACTGAGCTGCAACTTCCGGGTACGGCAAGTTTCCGAACGCTGGATAGCAATGGCGACGGCGTATATGAAGGCCTTGCCGCCGATATTGACGTGGAGGTATTGACCGCGGGTACTTACACCATAGTTGGACGGCTGGAAAAAAACCGCAATGTGGTGGCAAACCGGCCGGCTTACGAATCTCAGTTATCTAGTCGCGTTACCTTTGAAGCGAGCGCCACCGGTAGCCGCAAGGTCACTATTGTCTTTTCCGGGGAACTGATTTACCAGTCCGGGCAAGACGGCCCTTATGATCTGGTGTTGAGAGGTAACAACATCAATACTTCCCTGCAAACCCCGGCTTATGATCACCGTTCCTTCGGCGAGATACTGACCGCTATTACCGCAGTCAGCGATCAAGGTATTGATCAAAACAACGACGGCAAGTTCGAAGGGATTCGCGCCGATGTTGACGTGAGTGGGCGCGCGGCCGGCAACTATCGTTTGCTAGGCGCATTGATTAAAAACGGTACAACTTTGGTCAACGCCAATGCAGAGGTCTCCATCGTGGCAGGCCAACAGACTATATCCTTGACTATCCCCGGGTTGCCGCTCAAGCGCTCCGGGCAGGACGGTCCCTATGAAGGCGTTGTGTCGCTGATCGACAGCAACAGTCATACCGTTTCCGACTTCGACTTCGTCACAGCGGCCTATCCGGCCAAGGACTTCGCCTCGGTGATCGAGCCGGTTGGGGCTCAGTCCGATCAAGGTGTCGACAGCAATGGTAACGGGCTTTACGACACCCTCTCCGTCTCCTTTGGCGCGTCGTTCTCCCGTGGTGGTACCTTCCTGCTGACCGGTACGCTCGGTAATGCTGCTGGGACCAACACCGTGTTTAGCGAACAGTTGATCACGGTAACGCCCGGCGTCAGGCAAGTGACGCTTAACTTTGCAGGTCCGGATATTTACGGGCAGCGTATCGACGGACCTTACCGCATAGAGGTTTCACTTCGCGACCCGTCGAGTCAGGAAGTCATCGACCGGCTGGCGCTGCCGGAAGAAACCAAAGGATACCAATATACCGACTTCGATCCGACTCGAAATGTATCGGCGATTACCCTGACTGGTGCTTCGAACGACAACGGTGTTGATACGGATGGAAACGGCTTGTTTAATCAACTTCATGTCGGCGTCGCCGTGAAACTGATAAACAGCGGTACTTACGAATGGAGTGCTCGACTGGTCGATTCGCGCGGTACGGAGATCGGTTTCTATACGAGAAGGGCGTCCTTGAATGCCGGCAACAGCCAAATTGATTTTGTCTTCGATGGCACCCGAATCGGCAAGAATGGTAGAGACGGGCCTTATTTCGTGAAGAGCCTGTTGATGTACGGGACCAACACCAATCTGGTAGCCACCGATGTGGCCGCGACTTCGGCATATAAGGCCAGCGAGTTTGAAGGTTACGTAGCCAAAATGCCGGGCGATATCAACCTCGACGGTAAACTGGATCAGGCCGACGTGGCGTTGTTCCAGCAAAGTCTGGGCAGCGTAGTCGGGGATCCGAAATACAATCCGGACGCGGACCTGGATGGCGACGGACGGGTTACGGTGAATGATCTGCGCATACTTCGCGATTTGATTAAGAAATCCAAACTGTAACGCAATGTAGGGAGCAGCCGGCGTCGTGGCCGCTTCATTTTGTTGATCGAACGAGCATAAACAAACCATGGGGTATTTCATGTCAAAAAAATCAATTCTTTGCGGAATTCTTTTTCTAAGCGGATGCGCATTTTTGCAAACCGCAAGTGCGGCCTTCATTAATTTGACGCCCTCCAGTACGACGGCATTACTCGGCGATACCGTACAGGTGGCAATTTCGGCGGATATTGATGCAACGGAAGCTATCATCGGATTCGGTTTCGACCTGTCTTTGAGTCCGGGCGGGGTATTTGATTTTATAGGGTTTACCCCGGGAGCTCAGTTCGCGGACGACCCGTTAAATCTGGCCCCATTCAGTGATAGCGACGGTATTCGCGGTGCGTCGAACGGCGATTTGTTCTCCGGACCCGGCATTTTCGGAAATGGCATCCTGCTCGGCACGATAGACCTCAAGGCAGTCGGTATCGGGACCGGGATTCTTGGCCTCTTGGCCGACGATCTGAATTTCTTTTTCACGGAAGGACTTATTCCGGAAGACCCAGGATTAGTCAATTTTCTGCCACCGGTTACCGACACAAGTATAAGCGTAAGCGCAAACGGCAATATTCCCGAACCCTCGTTGCTGGCGCTGATTGGCGTTGGGCTGGTGACGATGGCGTTCGCCGTATCGGCCCGGCGAAAGGGCAAGCGGCTGAGAAATGGCTTGCGGGCAATAAGTGCCTATCGTCGATTACCTCGTTCCACAAGCGCTCCAGGATAAGTAAAAAGGTATATCACCCGCTACCGCTGAAAATCCTGGAAACCGAGCGAGAAGGTTTTAGTCCTCGATAACCGCTGCTAAGGACAGATTTTCTTTGATTAGCTACGAAAATATGCACGGCATCGGGACTCCCGGCGTCAAGTCAACAAGAGCCTATGTTTCGACCCCTTGTTGGGTCGGAACGAGGTGACGCGGACGAATCGCTACGCCGAAGGCATAAGCTGTCGTGTAGTTTGTGCCAATTTTTTAGCGGGATGTCCGAAAAAATCCCCTGGCAAAAATAGTGACTTTCCGGGCCATGAGTCTGGAAAAGTGCCAACAATCGGATGCAACCCCATTCCGGAATCTGACAACACTATCTTCAGAAAGCCCCTTCATCCAAAGTTAAGCCGTTCCTAATACATTCTTAATTAAACCCTCAGGCTTTCTCTCATCTTGTCTCGGTAATCTACTACCCAAGCGAATGGCGATTATCAAGCCGTTCGCATCAGGTTGGGTTTCCAGGGACGGTGACCCTTGTCATTGGAAAAAGACGATATAGGGGTTACACACATGCCACTCGGTTTGGGAAATATATTCAACGGGCTTTTTAAACAGTACGGTCACACGGTGATTCTGTTACTGCGCATCATCGATGTCGCCATGTTGTTTGCTGCCGCTTGGGTGACTCATTATTTCTGGTTACGCGAATATGTTATCGATCAGGATTATCGGATCGTTATCGCGCTGGGCATACTCGGCGCCATCATCTTCTTTGAAATAGGCCAGGTATATCGGCCTTGGCGTAACGATGCGATGCGCGGCGAAATTGCCCGTATCGTCAGGGCCTGGATTTCGGCTTTGGTGGCAGTGGTATCCATTGTTGCCTTGGTGCGGATGCATTTTTGGTTCGGTTCCAGTTATCGCTGGATTGCTTCCTGGGGTGTGCTGGGTTTGGTGTTTGTGCTGGTGGCACGCGGGGTGCTGTCGCAAGTTTTACTTTTCTTGCGGGCTCGCGGCTGGTCGCAGGGCCGCATTGTGATGGTCGGTTTGAATCAAATGGCGGTGGCAGTTGCTCGGCAGTTGAATCATTCATCTTGGGCTGGCCTGCAAGTTATCGGTTATGTCGATGATCGCTCAGAAGAGCGGCAGGCAATCAGCGATTACGTCTTGCCAAGATTGGGTACATTAGACGATTTGCCCAGCATTATTTCCAGTCAATCTATTGACGAAGTGTGGGTGGCCTATCAAGGCGAATCCTTGACCGAGCGGGCCCAGTATCAACTGCGTCATCTGCCGGTCAGCATTCGTCTGGTGATCGACTGCTTTGCCTTCAAACAAAGCAAATTCCTTAGCCTGAACACAGTGGCCGGCATTCCAACTTTGGATTTCTCGGTATCGCCATTGCATGGCATCAATCGCTATATCAAAGAAATTGAGGATCGCTTGCTGGCCTTGATTCTGTTGCTGTTGATCAGCCCCTTAATGTTGTTCCTGGCAGTGGGCGTGAAGCTGAGTTCACGCGGCCCGGTGTTTTATCGTCAGGAGCGGGTGGGTTGGAATAATCGTTCGTTCACGATGCTGAAATTCCGCTCCATGCCGGTCGATGCCGAAGCCAAAACCGGAGCGGTCTGGGCCAAGCCCGGCGAGAATCGCGCTACACCATTCGGTGCTTTCCTGCGCAAAACCAGCCTGGACGAACTGCCGCAATTGATCAATGTGTTGCGTGGCGATATGTCTCTGGTAGGTCCACGCCCTGAGCGTCCTGACTTTGTCGAAGTGTTTAAGGATCAAGTCCCCAACTACATGAAAAAACACATGGTGAAAGCCGGCATTACTGGTTGGGCGCAAGTCAACGGCTGGCGCGGCGACACCGATTTGAACCGCCGCATCGAACATGATTTGTATTACATCCAGCATTGGTCGCTGTGGTTCGATCTGGAGATCGCCTTCCGCACTGTGCTGACCGGATTTATCAATAAAAACGCCTACTAAGGAAACGCTTACATGTTTAGATTGATTCCCATCATGCTGATTTTAACCTTGCCCGGTTGTTTCCTGGCGCCGGGCATGGATATGAATACCGATAACGGTCTGACCGAAATCGAGATGCCGATGAAAAAAGACGGGCAATTGGTTAAGGAAAAAGTCCGCATCGTGCCGATTACCGCCGATTTGATCATCGAGCGGGAGAATAACCGTCAGCAGGCCATTAATAGCCTGCCACCTGTAGACCCCAACAAAACCAGCTACCGCATCGGTCCGCAAGATAGATTGCAGATTACGGTCTGGGAGCATCCGGAACTGAACGATCCCGGCGGCGAGAAAATCATGCCGGAACTGGCCGGTAAAGTCGTGGATGAGAACGGTGACCTGTATTACCCCTATGTCGGCAGCATTCACGTGGCTGGTAAAACCGTCAGCGAAGCCCGCGCCGACTTGACCCGCGAGCTGTCCAAGTATTTCAAAAAGGTCAAACTGGATATCCGCGTGCTGTCCTTCCAGGCGCATCGGGTGGCGGTGGTGGGTGAAGTGGTGCGGCCCGGCGTGCAGACCATGAACGAAACGCCTTTAACCGTCGCGGAAGCTATTACCCGCGCTGGCGGTTCTACTAAAGATTCGGATTTTGCCAATGTGGCGCTGGCCCGCGACGGCAAACTTTACAAGCTGGATGTGCAGTCCATGTACGAAAAAGGCCTGACCACCCAGAACCTGCTGTTGAAAGACGGCGACGTGCTGAATGTCGGCGATCAAAAAGACAGCAAGGTATTTGTGATGGGCGAGGCCAATCGCCAGCAAGCCATCCAGATCAACAAAGGCCGGATGACTCTGTCGCAAGCCTTGGCCGAAGCCTCCGGGGTTGATTTCAATACCTCGCGGCCCGGCGATATTTATGTCATTCGCGCCGGCGACATGCATCCGGAAATTTTCCAACTGGATGCCGAATCGCCCGACGCGATGATTCTAGCCGACCAATTTCCGCTGCAAGCCCACGACACGCTGTTCATCGGTACCGCCGGTGTCACGCAATGGTCGCGGGTGCTGAACCAGATTTTACCTGGCTCGTTTACCGCAATCATGTCGCAAGCCGCGATGATGGGGATGTAACCAATGATTTACTCACAAAACGAAGCTACTCCGATCTTGCAGCCGCTGAATCAGTCGCGGATGGCAGAGCCTAGCGTCAGTATTCGCGACTACGTCGATTTGCTGATCGAAGGCCGGAAAACCATTTTTATCGCGCTATGTTCGGTGTTGCTGGTCACCACGGTTTATTTGGTGTTGGCCCCGCGCACCTACAAGGCCGATGCCTTGCTGCGGATCGATAAAAACAAGGCGTTGCTGTCCGCGACGCTGCGCAGCGAAAACAATCAAGCGCCGGCAGAAGCGGAAAGCCCGCGCGCGCAGCGGGAAGTGGAGATTTTACGATCGCGTTCGGTGTTGGGCAAAGTCGTGGATAACCTGAATTTGACCATAGAAACCGAGCCTTACTTTTTTCCGTTGATCGGCGAAACGCTGGCGCGCCGGCACGATGCCCATGACGGTATCGCGGATGCCTGGTGGGGTTTCAGCCGTTGGGCCTGGGGTGGCGAAAAGCTGAAAATTGCCGCGTTCAGCGTGCCGGATCGCTATCTTGAAAAGGAATTTACCTTGATCGCGCTGGAAGCCGGTCGTTTCCAATTAATCGATCCACGCGGCGACGAATTGTTGGCGGGCCAAGTTGGCGAAGTATTGAGTGCCGAAATCGGCGAGAAAACTCCGGTGACCATTAAAGTTGAAACCCTGGAAGCACATCCGGGTACGCATTTCGCATTAACCCGCCGCACCGCGCTGTCGGCTATCGAAACCCTGCAAAAAGCTTTTGCGGTCAAAGAAGTGTCCAAGGACACCGATATTCTGAGCGTGGAATTGAAAGGCCGCGACCCGGAGCAACTGGCCAAATCGGTGAACGATATTGCGGCAATTTACGTGAATGCCACGGTGAATTGGGAGTCGGCGGAAGCCTCGCAAAAGCTGGGTTTTCTGGAAAGCCAGTTGCCCATCGTCAAGGAACGTCTGGAAAAAGCCGAGCAAGGTTTGAGCGCGTATCGCCAGCAACATGGCGCGGTGGACATTTCCGCGGAAGCCGAGATCCTGTTGAAACAGGCTTCGGATATGGAAACCCTGGGCATTCAACTCAAACAAAAATACGACGAACAAAGCCAGCGCTTGGAATCCGAGCATCCGGACATGATCTCTACCAACGCGCAGATCAAACGCGTGAATAACAAGCTGGCGGCTTTGGAAAAGCGCATCAAGGATTTGCCGAAAACCCAGCAAAACATGGTGAGTTTGTCGCGCGACGTGCAGGTCAACACCGAGCTGTATACCTCTTTGTTGAATAGCGCCCAGGAACAACGCATCGCTGCCGCTGGCTCGTTGGGTAATTCGCGCATCGTCGATTTTGCGGTCACGCCGGAAAAACCTTATTGGCCCAAACCGGGCTTGTTGTTGGCGATTGCCGGTCTGTTGGGCTTGAGCCTGGGCTCGGCTTTGATTTTCCTCAGACATTCCTTGCAACGCCACGATAACTATCCGGCCTTACTGGAATATCAAGTTGGTTTACCGCTGTTCGCCGCGATTCCGCACAGCAAAAAGCAGCATAAATTGGGACGCTTGCTGGGCAAGGATAAAGACAACGGCATTTTAGTCAGCCAGGATCCGTTGGATATCTCCGTCGAGTCGCTGCGCGGTCTGCGCACCACGCTGGAAGCCACTTTGGCGCAGCATGAAAGCAAGGTGATCATGGTCAGCAGTCCGGCGCCGGGCATGGGTAAATCCTTTGTCAGCGCCAACTTGGCGGCTTTGCTGGCCAGCATCAAAAAACGGGTGTTGGTGATCGATGCCGATATGCGCAACGGCCGTTTGCACGATACATTTTCGATAGGCAAGCAACCGGGCTTGTCCGATTTGCTGGCAGGCCGGGCCACTCTGGGCGAAGTGATCGTCAGCTTGCCGGATGTGGGAATCGATTTGATCCCGCGCGGCAATATGGTGTTAAACCCGGCCGAATTACTGGTGCTGGGCGAGTTGTCCGAAACCCTGGAGCAACTGAAAAGCTTTTATAACCATATCGTCATCGATTCGCCGCCGATTCTGGGTGCCACCGATGCGGCGATTCTAGGCAAGCACGCCGACGCCACGTTCCTGGTGGTGAAAGAAGGCCGGTACACCGCGCAGGAATTGGAAGTTAGCGCCCGCCGTTTCCAACAAGTGGGCATCAAACCGAATGGCTTCATCATCAACGATATGAAAGAAGGTTCGTCTTACTATCCGTACTACGGTTACGCCTATCAACGCGCCGATCAGGAACCGAAGGACGAATCCTCCTGGAGCGATAAATATCATGCAGTGGGTGACTGGTTGGGCAAGCAGTTGGATAGGGAGTTGTTGCCGGTTCCCGCCGAAACCGACGAGCGGGTTTAACGAGCAACGATGAGACTCCGCTTGGAAAAAGATTTGCCTTTGCTGTTGATTGCACTGGTCGGTGCGTCAACGGTTGCTTCGTTGCCGCAAGTCGAATCGGCTTGGGCCGGTATCAAGGAAGTCTACGGCGAACAGGAAATGGGTTTGCGGATTCTGCGTGAGGCTTTGTTGGGCTTACTGATTGTGTATGCCTGGCTGGAGCCGCGTTTGCGCAACGGGATTTTTACCAGTTCGGTGTTGGCGTTTCTGGGCGTGATTTGTAGCTATGTGTTGTTTGAAGTGGGTTACGCCTTATACCTGGATTTGCCGCTGGTCGTGCCGCTGACCGGCTTGCGGGTGTTCGAATATCTGCCGGTGGCCCTGATCGGCTTTGTCACCAGTCGCTTGGGCGCCGGCGATTACGTGTTGCACAAGTTCGCCAGCTATCTGCGCTATTACCTGGTGTTGCAAACCGGTCTGGCCCTGGCCCAAGCCCTGTGGGCGCCGCCCTTGTTCGGCGTGTCGATGTTGGGCGGTGGCCGGCCGTTCGGCACCTTCGTCAGTCCTAATTTATTCGGGGCGACGATGGCGACTTGCGCGCTGGTGTTTGCCGTGGTGCCCGGCATGCGTCGCTGGTTGGCGCTGAGCGTATTTTTAGCGTTGTTGAGCGGTTCGCGTACCGCGTTTATCAGTTCGCTGTTGGTGGTGTTTTTTCAGGTTTACGCCGCATTGCGGCCGCGCGATCGCTGGGCTTTAGTGATGCCGGCGCCAATTTTGGCGGTAGGCGCGTTGATTTTGGCGTCCAGCCCGTTATTGAGCGGCCGCGACGATGCTGACCCTACCCAGGACGGCCGGATCGACTTGTGGCAAAGAGTGTTTGCCAATCATGTGCACGATCCGATGGATGTATTGTTCGGTTGGGGTTTGGGTTTGAGTTCCAACACCGTCAATCTGCTGTTTGGTGCCGAGTATTTTCCGGGTCAATTCGATTCCGATAGCCTGTATTTGTTCTTGTTGAACGGCTACGGCGTGATCGGCTTGTTGGCGTATCTGACGTTTTTATGGATCACGACACGGATGTCTGTCCACCCCAATAAAGGTCTGGTGACCATGTTTATCTTCGCGGCTGGGCTGACTTTCAATATGTGGGAGTATTTTCCGCAGAATGCCTTGTTGATGTTGTTGTGGGGCATGATGGTAGGTGCCGCGGCGAGAAAGCACGGAGTTGCTTCTTCGGACACCCTGCAAGCACCGGTATCCGCGCAAACCAATTATTCGCAGCATTGGCGATAACCCTTGCATATGTTTAGTACCTTAAAAAATTCCAAGTTATGCGGCGATGCCTTTTGGGCTTTGTTCGGCCAGGCGGCGTCGGCGCTAGCCTTGTTGCTGGGAACACGCTTGCTGACCGAACTGGTTAGTCCTGCGGTTTACGGTCAAGTAGCGTTGTTGAACGGTTTTGTGGCGTTGGGCGTGGCGGTGTTTTCTTATCCGTTTATCTGTGCCGGCATGCGGATGGTGCCGGAATGCCAAAATCCGGCTGAGCGCAACGGTTTACATGTTGCTGTCTTATGTTTGACGTTGCAAGCCACCGCGCTGTCGATTGGTTTGTTGATATTGGGCGGTTTTGCCTACGGCTATTTTACCGATAGCAGCTCCGTGCTGTTTTTGTTGGCCGGTGTATTGTTAGCGAGTACGGTACAGCGCGAACTGGGCATACAGTTGGCGATAGGCGAGCGCAAACAGCGCCTGGCCAGTCTTTGGCAAACCAGCGACAGTATTTTACGGCCTGCCTTGGCAATAGCGCTGGTCTGGTGGTTGGGCGGCAATCCGGAATGGGTATTGCTGGGTTATATCCTGGCCAGCTTGCTATCCAATCTGGTTTGGGTTGTCGTCAAACGCCGAAAGGCCGTGCGGATGCCAGCGACTGCCAGCCGGTGTTTCCGCCGCGAAGTGTGGGTTTATGCCTTGCCTTTAATCCCGATGGAATTGATTTTCTGGATCAACGGTTTGGGCGATCGCTATGTGATCGGCTATTTGCTGACTGCCGCCGACGTGGGCCTGTATGCCGCAACGTATATGATCGTCAACGAGGCCTTCAACCGCAGCGCGATGGTGTTGCTGCGCACCTTTCAGCCGGCTTATTTTCAAGCCTTTTCTGGACAGCAATTGCAAAAGGCCTTTTCGATTTTATGGCTGTGGATAGCCAGTGTCGCAGCTTTGGGCGCGGTCGGTTTGTTGCTGTTGCTGCTGACTAAGGATTGGGTGGCTTCGCTGGTGCTGGCAAAATCCTATCACGCCGCGGTGGATTTAATGCCGGCCATGGCGCTGGGCTGTGCCTTGCATGCTTTGGGTACCGCAGTGGCGCAACCCTTGCTGGCACATAAACGCACCAAAACCTTGTTGAAAGGGCGCTTGTGCGGTGCGGTGACGGCGGCGATGACGATTCCCTTACTCGTTAGCCAATACGGCTTGCCTGGCGCGGCTTGGGCCAATCCGGTCTATTTCGGTATCGAAGCCTTGGTGTTGGCGCTGTTGGCAAAACCCTGGCAAGCGAATCACAGCGCCATGCCTGGAACTATTCAAACATTGAGACAAGAGCCGCTAGCGGCGGATGCTTAAAAGTGACAACGGTGAACACGATGACATACGCAACAATGACAACAGAGATTTACGGCGAAGTGCTGCGCGCATGCGTGGCTTGCGGCGGGGAAAAAATCGGTTTTTGGCGGCAAAAAGACTATCTATACACCGATAGCGCCAGCAGCAAAGCATTTCAGATTTACCGCTGCGCGTGCTGCGGCACCGGATTTTTGAATCAACCGCCGCATCGGCAGTGGTTACAAGCCATCTATCAATACTCGGGGCAGGCGCTGACGCAGGCAATTACGCTGGACGAAGTATTGGTAAGGGAAGAGGCTTTTCCTAACTGCACCGTGGATGCCAAGCGCATGGCGCTGCACGCCGATCAGTTGAACAAGTCCGGCAATCACCGGGCTCTGGATATTGGTTCCGGCTTTGGCTTTTATACCAGAGCCTTGCGTTTGCTGGGTTATCGCACCGTCAGCATCAATCCCGGCCAGTATGAAAACCGGGTGTTTCAGGATTTAAACGGCGACCAGCCCTTGCCCATTATGTTCGAGCAATATCAAGCGGAGCAAACATTTGGGGTGGTGGTGATGTCGCAAGTGTTAGAACATCTGCTCGAGCCGGATGAGGCGATAGCCAAGGTGGCTAGTTTGCTGGACAGTGGCGGGGTGCTGGCGTGCGCTGTGCCCAACTATGCGTCATTCTTGGTCAAACTGCTGGGCACCAAGGAAAACGCCTGTCTGTGGGTGCCGGAGCACGTGAATTATTTTACCGAACAAGGCCTGAAAAGCTTGCTGGAACGTAACGGCTTGCAGGTGATTAAAACCGAGCAAGTTACCCGGATTCAGTACAACGCGCTATCCAGGCGCTTGGGCCTGACAGGTGGGTTGGCAAGATTGGCCGACACCTTGGTTAAGTATGCGCAGATCCCGTTCGCAATGTTAATGGATGCGTTGGGCTTGGGCATTTACCTGAACGTCTATGCGGTGAAGAAATAAGCTATGTTGACCGTCGTTATTCTGACCCAAAACGAGGAAGCCAACCTGCCGCGCTGCTTGGCGGGCATACCGCAGCGCTACCCCATCGTGATCGTCGATTCCGGCAGTACCGATAACACGCTGGCGATTGCCCAAGAACGGGGCTGCGCGATTCATCGCAATCCATGGCCCGGTTTTGCCGAACAACGCAATTTCGCGATTCGGCAGTGCGGCATAGATACGCCGTGGATTTTGTTCGTCGATGCCGACGAAATCTATCCGCAAGCCTTTTACGACTGGTTTGAGGCCAAGCTGTCCGAGACGCAGGGCATCGATGTATTGATGGTGCCGTCGGTGTTGTATCTGCGCGGCAAACGTCTGAATCATGCGCCCGGCTATCCGATCTATCACCCCAGGCTGGTGCGCCGCGAGACTACCCGTTTTGTACGCAATCACACCGGACATGGCGAAGCGGTGTTGGATACTTGCCGTATTGGTTATTCCGAAATTCCTTACGAGCATTATTTTTATCACGGCGAAATAATCGAATGGATGCACAAACACGTCGGTAAGGCCGCACAGGAAGTGCAGTTACAACCAACCGCCGGCGCGGTGATGACCACGCGCGGTCGCTTGAGCGTATTGCTGGGGCGCTCCTGGCTCCGGGTGCTTGCGCGGTTTTGTTACCACTATTTATTGCGCGGCGGATTTTTGGACGGCGCGGCCGGTTTGGAGTTTGCGCTGATGTTTACTTGGTACGAAGCCACAATCTATCTGCAAGCAAAAGCTCGTAACTGGGCGGGGAGTGCGATATGAAAATTTCGTTGGTGTTGGCAACGCTGGGCAGGGACTGCGAAGTCTTGGATTTTATGAAGTCCTTGTTGTTTCAAACCTATAAAAACTTCGAGCTGATCGTCATCGATCAAAATCGCGACGGTAAGCTCGACGCCATTCTGGAGTCCTACCGAACGCTGATGGACATCAAGCACATCAAGGTGGATTTTACCGGCAACGCCCGGGCCAGGGATTACGGCATTGGCCTGGCGCAAGGCCGCATTGTCGCCTTTCCGGACGACGATTGCGCCTACGACAAGGATGTGTTGGAAAAAGTGGTCGCTGAGTTTAAGCGCCGCGAAGACCTTGCCATTCTGGTGGCAGGTTCTTACGACTTTTCCGCCACCCGGTTCAGCATCGGCGTGAATAGCCACAAAGCCGGCTATTTCAATCGTTTCCGGATGATGGGGGTGGAATTTACCCAGTTTTTTGATTTGCAACGGGTCGATAGGCGGCAGTTTCATCTGGATCACGATTTTGGCATCGGTTCCAAATATTCCGGCGCGGAAGGCTTCGAACTGCTGTACCGCTTGTTGCGAGCCGGCGGTAACGCGTTCTACACGCCGGAGATCAAGATATTTCACGCCAACAAGGATCATTACAAACTCGGTACCGCCAGGATGCTGATGTATTCCACCGGCATCGGCGCTTATATCCGCAAGTTTACCAATCAGCATGATGTGTTCATTTGGTATTACATCCTGCGCAAGATGTTTGTCGCGCCGGTGTTAAAAATGGCCTTGGCGCTGGTCACCTTCAATCCGCAAAAACTGGCGTATTCGTTCTATAACCTGGTCGGTATCTGGCGCGGGTTTTTGGCATATGGCAAATCAGAAAAATGTATTTAAAGACTGTTTCAGGAGAAATGAAATGGATGTAGGTATTGTCACGACCCACGTGCCGCCGGCTAAAGGCTACGGCGGGGTATCGGTCACCTGTGGCGTGTTGACCAAAGCCTGGGCGGAGCGCGGTCACAACATGGCGCTGGTCGCTGCCGACGAGTCGATAGACGCTCGCTTGCGCGCTGAAGATGTGAAGCTGGGCAAGCAAGTCGATGTCAGGCTGTATCGTTGTTACGGCTTCCGGCGTTGGGGCTTTGGCTTGGGTGCGGTTTCGGAGATATTTAAACTCTGCTGGCAAGCGCCGCGCCTGTATATTCACGGGATTGCCACTTGGCCTTCGACCTTGGCGGCTGTGTTTTGTGTGTTGCTGCGCCGGCCGTTTATGGTGGCGGTACACGGCGGGTTGATGTCGGAACATGTCGCGCTGATTCGGCGGCAGAAGCCGCACAAATGGTTGTTTTACAAGTGGTTGACTTTTCCGACCCTGCGCCGAGCTATTGCGGTGCATTGCACCAGCGAAACCGAAGCGATGGGCGTAACCGATGTATTGGGAAAGAACGCCAGGGTCTTACTGGTGCCGAACGGCATAGACAGTCGGGATTTCCAAGTCGCGGGCTATCCGCAAGGCGAGGGCACGCAGCTGTGTTTTCTGGGCCATGTGCAGCAAGAAAAAGGCATCAATGCGTTTATCCGGGCCTGGTTGCAAACGCGCCGGCCAAATGACCGCTTGGTTGTGGCCGGCCGCAGTGTCGATGGCGCTTATTTTGAAGAGTTTCAGGATTTGCTGGGGCAGGCGCAAGGTGCCATCAGCTATAAAGGTTATCTGCCGGTCGCTGATGTCAAGCAGTTGCTGGCCGACAGTCATTTCCTGGTATTGCCATCCGGTCTGGAGGAAACTGGCGGCATGCGCGAAAACTTTGGCAATGTGGTCGCCGAAGCGATGGCGGCCGGCCGGCCGGTGCTGGTCGCGAAAGGCCTGGCTTGGGATCATTTGGCAAGCTATGGCGCGGGTTTGGTGTTTGAGCGCAACGAGACTTCGGTCTGTGCCGTGCTGCGGCAAACGCACGTGCTCAATCAAGCGACCTGGCAAGAAATGTCACTGCGGAGCCGTGAATATGTCGAACAGCAGCTGGACCCGGTTAAATTGGGCGATAAAGTCTGGAAGGTGTTGACAAAAATCGATCAAGTTAAACTACCGCAGTCCTTAATAAAGGGTTCTTCTTATGAATAAAGTGGGCTTGATTGTACCGACCCTGAATGCCGGCGAACTTTGGGAATCGTGGTTACAGGCCTTTGCCGCACAAACCGTGAAGCCGGATTATTTATTGCTGATAGATTCCTCATCCACTGACCGCACGGTGGCTCAAGCGATTGAGGCGGGTTTTGACGTGCAGGTGATACCTAAGTCCGAATTTAATCACGGCGGCACTCGGCAATTTGGCGTGAATTTGCTGGCTGAGGCGGATATTCTGGTGTTTTTGACTCAGGATGCTTTGTTGGCGGCCCCCGATGCTATCGAAAAGTTATTGGCAGCGTTTGCAGACGACAGCGTTGGCGCTGCTTACGGCCGGCAATTGCCGCACCGCAACGCCGGGCCAATTGGCGCACACGCTCGTTTATTCAATTATCCGCCGCAAAGCCAGTTACGCAGCCTGCAAGATAAGGCGCAATTCGGCATCAAGACTGTGTTTATATCCAATTCTTTTGCAGCTTATCGGCGTAGTGCATTAATGGGCGTTGGCGGGTTTCCGCTGAACACCATCATGAACGAAGATACTTTTGTGGTCGGCAAGATGTTGCTAAACGGCTGGAAAGTGGCATATTGCGGGGATGCCGCCGTGTTTCATTCGCACGATTACGGGTTTTCCGACGAATTTAAGCGCTATTTCGATATCGGCGTGTTTCATGCGCATACTGCTTGGTTGCAGAAAACCTTTGGCGGTGCTGCGGGCGAGGGCCGGCGGTTTGTCGTGTCAGAGCTGACGTATCTGCTGAAAAATGCGCCTTGGCTGCTACCGTCGGCAGGTTTGCGCACCGCTCTGAAATGGCTGGGCTATAAAATGGGCGGGGTAATGCACGCTAGAATGCCGCAGAGTGTGAACAGATGCTTTAGTTTGCATAAAGCGTATTGGGTAGGCGCTATTTCTGAAAATAGCGGTAACGGCAGATCGTAACGCGATAATTTCCGGACATCAATTAAGCCAGTATTTCCGCGGAATAACGGCAAAACTGGTTCTAAAATTAATCCAATCCTCATCTAATCCTAATCTAAATTACAGTTTTTCTTCATCTTGACTCTGTAGATTC
>Ga0123395_1035980_pt1 | contig 34131 bp, 25 predicted proteins | sample T10HHNH4metaT_FD_89923 | JGI IMG/M metagenome (GOLD analysis project Ga0123395, IMG submission 89923) | Methane-oxidizing artificial microbial communities from Washington, USA to study methane cycling - T10-HHNH4 metaT (Metagenome... ... | reverse complement strand
GAACATTCTAACCGCCAAGGTATAGCTGGCATCCACGATAAACACGCCGAATAAAACCAGCCCGCAATACAGCAGCACGGCGGCCTGTTGTGCGGCCAGTAAAATCAATAAACCCAGCAACAGACCGATAAAACCGCTGCCGACATCGCCCATGAAAATCTTGGCTTTCGGCCAATTCCACAGCAAAAAGCCAGCGCAAGCCGCCGCCAAACTCAAGGCTACCGCGCACAGGTTTTGATCGGTAAAAAACAGATAGCCGGCCAATGCCGAGGATACGAACAGCGCTTCCGACGCGGCAATGCCGTCGGTACCGTCCATGAAATTGAACAGATTGAGAGTCCATACCAAAAACAGTGCCCCCAAGGGATAGCCCAGCCAGCCAGGATTAAAGCTCAATCGCCCGAAGATGGCGTCGAATGGCGCGGGGATCAATATCACAGGTAGACCATTCAATAATTCCAGAGCGATGATGGCTGCCAATAAATGCGTCAAAAACCGCCAGCGCGCGGCCACTTCGCCGTGATCGTCACAGAAACCGATAACGGCTACCAATAGCGTGGAGCTCAGCAAGGCCAAGAAACTACCTGTTAATTGATCAGCAAAAAACAGCCAGAGAGCGGCCGTAAAGAATCCCAGCACGATAGCCAATCCGCCGCCGCGCGGGGTTGGTACGCTGTGTGAGCTGCGTTGGTTGGGAATGTCCAGCACCTTGTAAGTTAAGGCGTAGCGGCGAATCAGGCCGGTCAATACGGCGGCGAGCAGCAAGGTAACAGTAAAAAGCAGTAGCACGCAGGATTTAACTTAGATGGCGAATAATATCGGGCAGGGCTTTCCAGAGAGTATGGCGAGGTTGAAAACCCAATTCGCGAGCGATTTTAGCAGACGAATACCAAGCCGAACCGGTTAATTTTTCCAGGCTATCGCTATCGATGGGAAAGCGTCGCCCCGTCAGTTGGCCAAAGCCATCACCCAATTTGGCTAAGCTGGTTAGCAACGGCATCGGTATCGACCAGGCAACAGGCGGCTTGCCGAGAGCGGCTCTGATCGCGTCGTAAATCTGCCGGGTGGAATAGCTTTGTTCATCCGTGACGATATAAACCTGCCCGGCGGCTGCGGGTTTCTCGGCCGCCAGCAATGCCGCTGCAACTATATCTGTTACATGCACCATAGAGCGCTGGTTACCGGACTCGGACAATGGCGGAAATATCCCGCGCCGGACTGCTTTGATCATCCTCGGCAAGTTACCTTTCTCGGAACCGCCATAGACCATGCTGGGCCGCAACACCACCGGATGCCGGACATAGCCGCCATTTAGCACCAGTTGCTCTGCTTCGTATTTGGATAAGCCGTAGGGATCTGTGGCCGGGTCGTTAACCGTTTCATCCATGGGTTGTTGGCTAGCCTGGCTAACGGCTTTGACGCTGCTGAAGAACACAAAGCTTTTTACCCTGGCTTGTTGTGCGGCTTCCAGCAGTTTGCGCGTGCCTTCGGTGTTGACCTGCCGGTATTCGGCCGCATCTTGCCGACTTTCCGCCAAGGCGTGGGCTTTGCCAGCCAGATGAAATATCACGTCTATGCCGGCGCACAACTCAGGGGGGCAAGCTCCCGGTTCAGCCAAATCCAAGGCGATGTTGTCCGGACCATGCCCGGCGCGACTGCACGTTTTGACCGCGTAACCCTGGTTTACCAACGCCTGGCATAGTTGCGTGCCGATAAAACCACTGGCGCCGGTAACGAGGGCCTTAGTCATGCTAGATGTTGCCAAAAAGACATACTGCTTGGCGGCGAATTAAGCGGACGGCTGAGAGTACGTAAGTTGAGTTATTGCTTAGTGCCATGCTCTGCAAACACTTCATATTTACCTTCTTTATCGAAGGAAACCACCTTGTACGCATCTTGCTGCCCGCCCATTTCCATACCGGGGCTGCCCATCGGCATGCCCGGCGCGGCGATACCTGCGATGTTGGATTTGCTTTGTAAGAGCTTCTGAATGTCGGCAGCAGGCACATGGCCTTCGATAACGTGGCCGTCCACGATGGCGGTATGGCAGGACGCCAGCTTTTCAGGCACGCCGAAACGGGCTTTGATGGTTTCCATGTCGTCGCTAACCACGTCGTTGATTTTAAAACCGTTTTGTTTGGCATGTTCCAGCCATTTGCCGCAACAACCGCAAGTGGGGCTGCGATAGACGGTCATTTCCAGCGGCTTTCCGGCTTCTTCAGCGGACAGGCTTTGGCTGCAAGCTGCCAGTAATAAAACGATTAGTTTTGCTGCTCTCATAAATACCTCTTTATTCGCCGTGTAGTGTAACGATGATAGTGCGATTGCCGGCATGATTGCGATGCTCACATAAATAAATGCCTTGCCAAATCCCCAAGGCCAATTGGCCGTCGCTGATCGGAATGCTCAGCGAGCTGCCTAAAATAACGGTTTTAATATGAGCTGGCATATCGTCCGGCCCTTCGAGCGTGTGGCGGTAGTATGGTTCATTTTCAGCAACCGCTCTGGAGAAATAACTTTCCAGGTCCCTGCGTACATCCGCATCCGCGTTTTCGTTGATAGCCAGCGATGCCGAAGTATGTTGCAAAAACACATGGGCCAAGCCTATTTCAATTTTATCCAGTTCGGCCAACTGACCGACGATTTCCCGCGTGATCAAATGAAAGCCGCGCGGTTTGGCGGCAAGCTGGATGCGTTTTTGGATCCACATATGGAATACTAAAAATTGGTAACTATTCAGTGTGAAGGACCGTTCCTTCTCCCCTCACCCCAACCCTCTCCCGCGAGGAGAGGGGGCTTTTTACAAGACCCGCCGGTAAGAGGTGCTTAACTTAACGGCATTCCCCTCAAGTATAAACGCCCTTATTTAGCGATGATATTGTGGACTCAATTCCCGCACCGCATCGACCATGGCCTTGACATGTTCCGGGTTAATATCCGGCAAAATGCCGTGCCCCAGATTGAATACATGCCCCGAGCCATTACCGAAACCTTGCAGCACTTTGCCAACTTTTTCGCGGATTACGTCCGGTTGCGCGTACAAAGTGATAGGGTCCATATTGCCCTGCAAAGCGACCCGGTCGCCAACCCGGGCGCGGGCTTGGCCAATGTCGGTTTGCCAATCCAGACCCAGAGCGTCGTAGCCGGTGTCGGCCATCGCTTCCAGCCATAGACCGCCGCCTTTGGTAAACAAAATGGTGGGGATTTGCTTGCCGTCATGGCGGGAATTTAACAACTCGCGAACCTGCCGCGCATAGCGCAAGGAAAACTCCAGATAATCGTCATGGCTGAGCATGCCACCCCAGGTATCGAACACCATCACCGCATCCGCGCCGGCAGCAATTTGCGCATTCAAATAGGAGGCAACCGATTGCGCCAGCTTATCCAGCATCTGGTGCATGAGCTGCGGTTGTTCGAACATCAGGCTTTTTACTTTTTGAAAGCTTTTGCTGCTTTTGCCTTCCACCATGTAGGTGGCCAGCGTCCACGGACTGCCTGAGAAGCCGATCAAGGGTACCCGACCGTGCAAATTGGTTTTGATCAAGCGCACTGCGTCAATCACATAGCGCAATTCGGTTTCCGGGTCGGGAATCGGCAGTTTGGCGATGTCGGCGGCGGATCTGACAGGGTTGGCAAATTGCGGGCCTTCGCCTTCGGCAAACGAGAGACCTAAGCCCATCGCATCGGGAATGGTCAAAATGTCGGAAAACAAGATGGCCGCATCGAAATTAAAACGCTCCAGCGGCTGCAAGGTTACTTCGCAGGCCAATTCCGGATTGGTACAGAGCTGCATGAAGCTGCCGGCCTTGGCGCGCACTTCCCGGTACTCGGGTAAATAACGTCCGGCTTGGCGCATCATCCAGACGGGGGTGCGGTCGACGGGCTGTCTTAACAGGGCTTTTAAGAATAAGTCGTTTTGTAAGTTGGTCATTCGTTTTGATTGGGGGGTGAGAATCAGCGGCGGCTTTCTTTTTGTACGGCCCGGAAGCGCTTTTCCATGGCCTGCTTAAATTCGCCGGGCATGACGGCTTTAAGCTGGATCGCTTCGGCGGCGGTTTGGAAAGAGCCGTAAATTACCACGTATTTTTCCTGCTCGCCTTGTTTGATGGGATAGAACTTCAGGCCGTCGCGGTAATCGGCGTATTTTTTTTGGAAACGCAGCGCCGCATCTTTACTGGACAGTACCATGACTTGCAGCGTGAAGTTGCCAGCTGGTTGCGCCATGATCCAATCTTGATCGCTGCCTTCGAATACTGGTTTAGCAGGTTTGCGTTCGATAGGCTTAGCCACAGCTTGGACGGGCGGCGGCTCCACAGCAGGTGTTGCGTCTGCGGCAGGTGTCTCGGGTTTTTCAATCGGCGGCTCGGGTTTGGCTGGCACCGGGTTGGCGACGACTGGTGTACTGATAATTTCGCTGGCAACGGGTTGGCCTACCGGTTGTTTTGCCGGGTCATTTGGAACAGGGGCGACCGGCTTGGGCTTATCGGGAACGGGAACAACGGGGACCACAACATTGGTTGGCGCTGGTTCCGGCTCGGGGACTTTGGGTTCGGGCAAGGCTGGAGCAGGAGGTGGCGCGATTGCTACCTCGTTGGGCAGTATTGACGCCGATGGCTTTATTGATTCCGGCATCGCCGGTGCGGGCAGACTTTCGATCGCCAGTTTGTTGGTGCTGTCGTTTTGGCCGCTAATCGGCGAATTGCCGGTTGTTTGCTCAATGAGCTGGTCAAGCGGTATTAACGAGTTTACCGCGTAGCCGGTGCCTGCTAATACGCCGGAGATTGCCAACCATAAACCCAGTTTGCTGCGTTTATGGCTTTGGGAATTAGCCAATTTAGGTAATTGCCCGAGAATCTTGCCGGGGATGCCGTTGCTGGCGCGGTATAAATCCTCGATCAGGCTGTCGCTGATGGCATTGAACGACACCACTGCGCCCGGCTGCGCCGACAGGTTTTGCAAATACTCGCCGCATTGTTTTTTGCTGAGCGGCGGCAGTTCGATGAAATGGCATTCTTCCACCAGTTTGTCGGTACCGCTTTTGATGTGGAATTGATCGTGATTCATCGCAAATACCAACCGCAAGCCGGGCAGCGAATCGGCAAATTCGATCAGCATCGTCGTCAGGCCGGGTACCAAATTGCCGGCATCGTCGATTAACAGCACTACTTTTTGTCTGGCGCATTTGTCGCGCAACGCGCTCAGATCGAAAGCCGAAGCTTTGGCGATGTTCAGACCGCGCAACAAATCGTTAATCAGACTTTCGAAGCTGGAGTCTGGCGAGGCCGGCAGTAACACGACCTCCCACATATCCTTACGGCTTTGCTTGACAGCCTCCAATAAGGTGGTTTTACCGATGCCTTCCGGGCCGCAGACGATCAGCGATTGCTGCAAATTGGCCAGCAAGTGCAACAACAAATCCAGTTTTTGCGAGCGCTCCAACGTAATCAAGGCCCGCTCGCTGTTGTTGACCACCGAGCGTTTTTGGTAACTGTAAGTCAGGTCGTCGTTATCCAGCATAGCTGTTCAAGGTTGCCTGCAATTGCGCCAGATCGACGTTGACGGGGAGAGAGGCTTTGCCGACCGCTTCCAATAAAATGACCCGAATTTTGCCGTCGACATTTTTCTTATCCACGGCCATCAAATCCACATACTGCTCGGTCGTCATTTCCTTAGGCGGAGTGACAGGCAAATTGGCGGCCTGGAAAACGTCGATAATTCGCTTAACGTCGGCATCGTTCAGCCAGCCCAGGCGCCGCGATAAATCGGCTGCAAAGCAGGTGCCGATAGCTACCGCCTCGCCGTGCAGATAGTGGCCGTAGCCGCTGCCGGTTTCGATGGCGTGGCCGAAGGTGTGACCGAGATTTAGCGTAGCGCGCACGCCGGATTCGAACTCGTCTTCGCCGACCACTTCGGCTTTATTGATGCAGGATCGCTCAATCGCATAAGCCAAGGCATCTTTATCGCGCGCCAGCAATTTCGGCATATTCGCTTCCAGCCATTCTAAAAAGCCGGGGTCGCGGATCAGACCGTATTTAATGACTTCCGCCAAGCCAGCCGAAAGCTGTCTGTCGTCAAGAGTATCCAGCACGTCTGCGTCGGCGATCACACATTGCGGTTGATAAAACGCGCCTATCATGTTTTTACCCAGCGGATGGTTCACGCCGGTTTTGCCGCCGACCGAGGAATCGACCTGGGCCAACAAAGTGGTGGGGATCTGGATAAAGGCGATGCCGCGTTGATAGCAAGCTGCCGCAAAGCCGCCCATGTCGCCGATCACACCGCCGCCCAATGCAATCAAAGTGGCGTTGCGGCTAAATTTTTTGGCGAGCAATTGATCGAAGACTTTCTCCAAATATTGGAGCGTTTTGTATTGCTCGCCGTCCGGCAGGATCACCGTTTCGACTTGATAATCGCCCAATGCCGTTTGCAATTGGGCTAAGTAAAGCGGGGCGATAGTCTCGTTGGTAACGATCAATACCTGCTTGGAGCGAATATGCTTGGCCAACAGTGCCGCTTGGGCCAGTAAGCCGGCGCCAATGTAAATCGGGTAACTTCTGTCGTTATTTAGTGCAACTTGCAATTCTTTCATGATCTTCTAAAGCAGCCTGATATTGCTGCAAAATGGTTTTAACCACGGTTTTAGTGGGCAGGACGCCGGAGTCGATTTTAAAATCGGCGCATTCCGCATACAGCGGGTCGCGTTGCGCCAGCAGGGTTTGCAGGCGCTGCCTGGGGTTGTCGGTGCGCAATAGCGGGCGTTGCGTATCGTGTTTGGTGCGGTGCAGGATTTTATCTATCGAACAGTGCAAATAGACGACGAAGCCGTTTTCCTTGATTGCCGCCCGATTCTCCGGCATTAAAACCGCGCCGCCGCCGGTGGCCATCACTATCCCTTGCAACGCCGATAAATGCCGGATCACAGTTTGCTCGCGCATCCGAAAACCCTCCTCGCCCTCGTAGGAGAAGATAGTCGGAATATCGACACCGGTGCATTCCTCGATGACTCTATCGCTGTCGTAGAACGGCCATTGCAAGGCTTTAGCAAGCTGTTTGCCTATGGTGGTTTTACCCACCCCCATCAGGCCGATCAAATAAATATTTGCCGCTGGTTTCATCGCATTGGCTGGTTGCGCGCATTAAAAACCGAAGCATTATGCCCACTTTTTGCAGGGAGTTAAATTTTAGATGTTGGGCGTTATCTTTTGAGGGGCTATAAAAATTACACAAGCCCCTTTCTCCCTAAGGGAGGGAGATTGGGATGAGGGGAGTTAAAAGTCCCGGCAAAATTAAATTTTTGCTCTTCAAGCAAACAATACCCAGAATAAAATTCCAGAAAGCTTTAGCGCAAATACTCAACCAAACTGCGCTGCAATCTGTCCCTGAATTTTTTCCGCCATGGCTTTACGGTCAGCCGCGTCGCGGATGGGTCTGCCTACTACTATATAATCCGCACCGTTTTGAATGGCTTGTTCGACACTGACCGCGCGTTTTTGATCATCGTCTTCGCGGTTATCCACCGGCCGGATGCCGGGAGTAATCACCAACAGTTTTTCCCCCAACTGCTCCCGAATCATTGCCACTTCCAAGCCCGATGAAACAATGCCGTCGCAGCCTATTTGTAAGGCCCTTTTTGCGCGTGACAACACCAAGTCGCGTACATCGCATTGAAAGCCCAAGTCATCCAAATCGCCGCGATCCAGGCTGGTTAATGCGGTGACGGCCAACACTTTTAAGTCGCCTTTCGCGGCTGCCGCTGCTTCCATAATGGAATCGTTGCCGTGGATAGTGGCCAGATCCACGCCTTTGTTACTAAGCGCTTTAATTGCCCTGCCCACTGTGGCCGGAATGTCGAAGAATTTAAGATCGACAAACACTTTTTTGTCGCGGGCCTTTAGCCATTCGATAAACCCGAAATAATCGCCCGACATGAACAGCTCCATGCCCACTTTGTAAAAAATCACCGCTTCCCCCAGTTCTTCGACCAAGGCTTGCGCTTCAGCGATGCTGGAAACATCCAGAGCCATGATCAGGCGTTCGCGGACGGGAATGGCTTTATTTGATATGAAAGATTCTGTCATAAGGATTATGAAATAGTCTGTTTACTTGGTTAAGAGTAGCGTTTTTATTGGTGAGCTTGGCAAGACCTGCTAAAGTGGTTTACAAGCAACGTTGATTTTTCAGCCGGTTTTTGAGTGTCAATTGTCGCGCTTGCGATGTCGCTAAGAAGTGGCATGCAGGAAGAACTTGTAAGCGCCGAACGGTTTATATGCCGCCGCCGGTGTTGCATTAAACTTTCATTAAGCTGAAATAATTTTGGCTTAAAGTCCTATAATCAGGCAGGCAAATGATCGACTCATTAAGCTAACCAGTATATTTGATATGAATCAGTTTCGCCCAAAAGGATTTATCAGGCCGCTGCAGCCCGAATTGCAGAGCATTAAGCGGGCCATGGATACCGCGTTGATTTTTATCACGCTATACATCTCGCTACACATCTATGGCGAGCCGTTCGACCGTGAATACCTGGGCTTATTTATTGTCTGTACCGTGTTGTTCGGTATTTTTGCCGAGCATCAAGAGATCTATCACGGCTGGCGCGGTGACCCCCTGTTTGACGACGCCGTGCGGATATTATTGTCGTGGATAGTGGCCTTTGCACTGATTGCCAGCAGTTTTTTCGTATTTGACCTTGGCTTTGAATATTCGCGGCAAGTCTTGGAATTGTGGCTGCCGCTGGCGCCGCTCAGCATCATCATGCTGCACTCGCTGCGCCGCTCGACATTGTCTTATTTGCGGATGCACGGCCTCAATACCCGCAACTACGCGATTTTGGGCGGTAATTCGCTAGGCAAACGCCTAAATGCCGCGCTGACTGAAATGCCTTGGCTGGGCTATAGCTTTGTTGGTTTTTTTGACGACCGCATCGAGAACAAACAGCGCAGGCAGGATGAAGACATGGTCGACGTCATCGTTGGCGACTTTAAAGAGCTACTGGAAAGAGCGCAGCGTGGAGAAATCGATCATATCTACATCACCTTGCCCTTGCGTGCGGAAAAGCGAATCAACCAATTGATTCGAGAGCTGGCCGATAGTACGGTGTCGGTAAACATAGTTCCGGACTTTTTTACCTTTAACCTGATGCAATCCAAGCTCAGCAGCGTAAAAGGGATACCGGTGGTCAGCGTCTTCGATACGCCGTTAAATTCGTCGCTGGATGGCGCGGCCAAACGGCTTGAAGATTTGTTGTTATGCGCGATCATCTTGCCGATTATCGCTATCCCGATGCTGATCATCGCCATTGCGATCAAGCTTACCTCGCCGGGGCCGGTCATTTTTAAACAGATGCGTTATGGCGTGAAGGGTGAGCAGATTGAAGTTTGGAAATTTCGGTCGATGTCGGTGTGTGAAAATGGCGACAGCATCAAACAAGCCACCGCCAACGACAGCCGGGTGACGCCGCTAGGCAACTTTTTGCGGCGTACCTCGTTAGATGAATTGCCGCAGTTTCTAAACGTACTGAGCGGCACTATGTCCGTGGTCGGTCCAAGGCCCCATGCAGTGGCGCACAATGAATACTACCGCAAGCAGATCCAGGGCTACATGCTGCGGCACAAAATGAAACCCGGCATCACCGGTCTGGCGCAAATCAGCGGTTGCCGAGGCGAAACCGAAACCATCGACAAAATGGAAAGGCGGATTCATCACGACCTGGAATACATTCGCCAATGGTCAGTCATTTTAGATTTAAAGATTGTGGTATTGACTGTTTTTAAAGGGTTTGTGGGGCAGCAGGCTTACTGACTAAAAGCTCCTCTCTTTTGAAAAAAGAAAGCTATTAAGTTTAGCCCCCTCTCCTTGCTTGGGGCGAGGGGAATTAAAAAGGAAGCTATGACTAAGTCCTTAGACAGGCTAACCACGAACAGTATTTTATTAATTCCGGTCGGGGTAGCCTGTCGAACCACCTGTACTCTGAGGGTCTGATCGGAACCAACTTGTTTAGAGCGTCCTAAGGCGAATTACTCGTTTTGATTCCCTAACCCCAATTTCCATTTTGTGCCCTTTGGGTATGTATGAAGGCAATGTAGTTAAGTTAAGAGTTGAATATGCTGTAGGGTCGAATTTATTCGCCCTTTGGCGCCCATAGCGAGAATAAATTGGCACCTACAAGTTTTAACTTAGCGGCATTTAGTATGAAGGGAGAAAAGGTTACTTTAATTTTTAAGCGGACCTTTTCATAAGCTTTAATTCGACTTTGTCAGATTTGGGGTATCACATTGCCGAAGGTCGTTATTCCGGCATGGATTGCCGGAACCTAGGCTTCATGGATGGTTAGAAGCCCGCCATTCATGGCACTGGACACCAGCTCTTGTGACCTTTTGGTGTCCCGGCGGATATGACGGACTTCCTTTCTAATCTGACCAAATAGAATTAAGAACGCCCAACAGAAATTGGTAGCTGGTGTGTGAGGCCAAAAAATGAATCAAGGACATCCAAGGCCAAGTTACCGCGCCGCAACATACGGATATAAACCATGCGATTAACGCAACAACAAGCCGACATCTTAAAGAGCATTGCCGCTGAGTGTGTGGAGCGCAAGCAAGCTTGAAATTGTTTGGCTCTAGTACAGACGATAATAGACGTGGCGGAGACATAGATTTGTGGGAACCTCTAAAAATCTCCTCTTCCTCCGGGAGAGGGGTAGGGTGAGTGGGTGTAAATAAGTGATTTTAATCCGCTCATCCCAACCTTCCCCCAAAAAAGGAGAAGGAGGTTTTTTAATTTTTAGAGGTCCCCTTGTATATAAAAAGATTTAATCAAAATCTTGAAAAAACCTTTGGTTGCCAAACTGCGCTTTCTGGTTAAAGCCAAACAGGCACTGGGCGAACAGCGTCTCGACCTAGTATTTGCTCCGGCAATAGGGGAAGAGCAAAAGCCTATTAAGCGTATTGCGAAACAGACAGCTATTCCGTTATGAGTAAACACGAAGGCATTGAATTTAAACTTCGGCCAGCACTACAGGAATGTTGGCTGCATAGACTACATTGTATGCGGCATAGCCAAACTGCAGCATCTCGCGACACATATACCCATGCTCGCACAGACAGTTTTTGCATTTAGCGGACGCTGCAAATGCGCGGATTTTAACCCCAAATAAACAAGACAATGGCTTACTTTGAAAGCAATCGCAATCTAGCAATGGTGTTTATCGCGTTGAGCATCGCATGGATAGCGATACTTTTCATCGAATCATCACAGCCGCCGGCTGCAATAATGGGTGAAGTTTCTGGTCTGGATAAAGTGGCACATTTTTTGGCATTTGGCGTACTGGCCTTATTAGTATTTGGGGCTTCGTTTAATTTGGGTTTGGGGTGGCATTTGCCAGCGTTTTTTATGCCATTATTGATTGTGACAGTTATTGGTGTGGCCGATGAGTTATATCAGTTATCCAATCCTAGTCGTGCTTTCGAGGTATTAGATTTGGTCGCTGATATTAGTGGTGCCTTTATCTGTTTGTACATTTGTAAATTAATATTTAAGAGCAGATTGATGCGTCGTTTCAATTTTTCAAAATGATTTATATATTTGTTCTGGTGGGAAAAATGAAAAAGCGCTCAAAAAATTAAAGAAACCGCCTTCTTTCTCCGTGCCTGCAGGGCGTAAACGAGAAGATTGAGTATTTATTAATTCTGCCCTTAAATTCTCCGGATTCGTCAACCCCGCGAAGGCCGGAATCTATTCAAACTACTGGACTCCCGCTTTCGCGGGGGAGGCAATATTAAGGGGGCGGGTTAACAAGTAAATATTTAGCACCTCTGTATGAGGCGATGCCGATAAGTTTATTCATTTCTATTGCCATCATTGGATGGCCTGTTGTTATGTTATTTTAATCGGCCCCCTCAAGCTATTTTTCATTAATATTTAGAAAAGCGGATAATCAGGTTGGATAAAAAAAGCAGACTCGTTGACATAGATAAAGCTAAAGGCCTTGCTATTTTTCTTGTTGTGTTCGGACATATTGTTGCAACGGATATGCCTGCTAACAATGAATGGTACGCAGTGCTTAAGTTTTATATTTATAAGTTCCATATGCCATTTTTTATGTTTATATCAGGGATAATAATGGCTTATACCTTTCCTGTTATGGAGGGTGCTAAGGGTTACTTTAAGTACGTATTTAAAAAACTGAAAAGACTAGCTCCTGGGTATGTCTTATTCGGATGTTTAATCTATGCCGGCAAAATCGCTTTTTCTAAAATAATTCATGTGGATGGCTTGCCTAGCGATCTATATACTGAACTTTATAATCTTTTGCTGGTGCCTTCTCAAAGTGCCGGTGGCTCTCTGTGGTTTATCTATGTATTGATGGAAATGTATATAGTGTTCCCTCTGATTATAGGGCTTTGTTCTCAAAAGCCAGTGTTGGCTTTAGTTGCTGGAGTAATTATTCAGTTTGTGCCGGCTACTAATGTTTTTATGCTAGATAGGTTTTGCGAATATTTTTTATTTTTTGCACTAGGGGTTGTTGTTGTTAGTTTCTATGACAAATACTTAAATGTTATTGATAAGTATTGCTACGTGTTTTTTATTTTATTCTTCTTGTCATTTTTTACGGTATCATATTTTTCGCCGCTAGTTTCAAAAATTGTTATAGGCTTTTTTTCGTTGCCGGCATTACAAGCACTAATGCGGAGTGGCTTTTTGTCGAAAACTTCTATTTGGGGCATGCTAGGAAAATATACCTACAGCATATATCTGATGAATACTATTTTGATTGGCCTTGTTAAAGGCGTCTTACTAAAATTTATTGCCTGGGATGGCCATAATTTTTTAATATTTGCGCCTATATTGTTATTGTCTGGGGTTTTTGGTCCAATTTTTATAAAGAAATATATCTTAGGTCGAATTCCCTTTGCGAACAGTATTACAAGCTAAAACGACTTTTATGCGAAGCTTGAGGGGCGTCTGTCCCAGTGATATGTTTTTATAGACGATTGCAATCATATTTTAGGCCTTAAGGAAAATTTAGATAAATGATCAGACTATTTGCTTTAAAAAAAACTAGCGTAACCTTGGTTTTAATATGTCAAAAATAAAAAGCCTAGTTTCTGGTATTGGCTGGGGTACGTTTTCAACAGTTACGGTAGTTGGTTTTCAATTGGTTTTTATGGCAATAATGGCGCGCTTGCTTGAACCAGCAAACTTTGGCCTTGTTGCTATCGCCAATGTGAGCCTGCGTTTTTTTGGATATTTCGCCCAAATGGGTACGGCACCCGCGCTTATTCAGAAGCCTAAGTTGGAAGATGGTGATATAGCCGCTGCACTTACTGTCTCTCTTGGTATCTCCTGTTTATTTTTTGGAGTTGTTCAAATTGCAACCCCGTATATCGAAGTATTTTTTCAAATGGACGGCCTAGGTTTGGTGATTCGGGGATTATCGATTAATTTCATCATAGGTGGTTTTTCCGCCGTATCTATGGGGCTATTACGGAGAGACACTGCTTTCCGTGCAATATCAATCATCGAGATAGTTTCATATGTGTTCGGCTATGGATTGGTAGGAATTGGCGCTGCTTACCATGGCTTGGGGGTATGGGCCTTAGTTGCAGCGTTTATGACGCAATCAACGTTGACTGCTATTTTCAGTTACGCAGTCAAACGGCATTCCTTGAGTTTGCGACATACTGCTGCGCAACGTAGGCATTTTTTCAGTTATGGAGGGCGTTATTCGCTGATTGGGTTTACTGAATTCCTGAGTTCAAATTTGGATGCATTGCTAATCGGTAAACTACTTGGAGCAGCACCTGCGGGCTATTACAACCGCGCTTTATTGCTTGCTAATCTGCCGGTTCAGCAACCGGCAAATATATTGACCAAAGTCCTATTCCCAATCATGAGTTCCGTTAGCGACCAGCATGATAAGCAAATAATTAGTTTACAACTTAGTACTCTACTGGTTGGCAGTTATGCTTTCGCTGTCGGCTCGGGTATATTCGTCTCTGCCCCGGATATAGTAAAAGTGTTACTAGGGAGCAAATGGCTGGATTCTATACCGATTCTTGAAATGTTATCCTGGTCTGTGGGGCCACTTTACATATCCCATGTTGCGGGTGTAACCCTAGATTCAATGAACAAGCTTAGAATAAAACTACGGATCCAAGTAACCATGTTAGTATTTTTAGTCGCTTTAATGTTGTGGCTTGCACCAACAGGAAGAGCACTAGATATTGCCACGGCAGTGGTAGTAACAGAATGGGTGCGTGTAGGGGTTATGGCGATAAAATTAACCCGGGTCCTGCGGATACCTGTTAGAGATGTTGCGTTAATCTCAGTATGCATCGTAATCATCGCATTAGCTAGCGGAGCAATGATTCAATTGATAATCCATTTAATAGGATCAAGTTTTAATATCCAAATTAGGTTAGTTGCGGAAATATTTGCCGGTGGTGCTGGATTATTGTTTGGCGCCTTTATAGTTCGCTACATTGCTGTACACTTATCTGCGATTCGTTTTTTAGCCGGACGATCTGGAGTTTTCAGTAAATTCCTACCTAAATATTCTCAATTAACCTAAAAGGATTTCAATGCGTTGGTTTTATATACCTAATGAAAATATAGAAGGGGATCAAATTGGCCCCCGAATGGCGTTTGAAAAACTGCATCGGGAAAATGCGTTTTCAGCATACACCGCGTATTCATATCTGGTGCGCCAGAAGGCCTTAAGCAGCCACGCAGAAGCGTTGGCAGAACTTCTTGAAGCCGCTAGAACATTTCGGCCTGATATTATTTTTATTCAGCATCCAGGTAATAGTTACCCAATGGACCGTGAATATCTACAACAACTTAAACGCATACCCAGCTCACCCAAACTGGTCTTGTACGAAGAAGACCCTTATGGACATTTTGTAAAACGCTTAAACGCCACAATTTCCGCAGTTCTTGCCGAGTCGGACATGTGCTTTTTAGGCGGCACAGGCTATCTTGCGGAATTGGCCTACAAGGCAGGGGCGAAATTTGTGCGCTATGCGCCGCATTCCTACGATAGTCGTCGTTTTGGTACTCCTTGGCAGCCCACGCTTTCTCGGAAAGCAGATGCGGTGATGATCGCCAATCTTCCCTGCCTAAAGCGTATTCCTTGGCTATTTATGCCGGGTGGTCGCAGTCGCAAAATTGCTGCCCAAGCCCTATACAAGCAACTTGGGGAAAGATTTGTCTTGTATGGGGCGGGCCAGGGTTGGCAGGGAGAGCCCTATTGCAAAGGCAGAATTGCTTTTGATAAACAAGGTGAGGCAATAAGAGATGCTTGGATGAGCGTTAACTGGGGCCAGTTCGATAAAATTGCCATGTATTCTTCTGATCGGTTACCGATCAGCTTGGCTTGCGGCGTTCCGCATATCACGAATTATCAACCAGGCTACGAACAGGTTTTTAACGACATACCGGGGCTATTCATCATCAAACACCCGCTGGAAGTAGCTGATGTTGCCTTATATATACTCAGCCTGACAATAGAGCAACGCAACGAGCTGGGTTATCTTGCCGCCCAGTATGCACAAAAGCATCTGGAGGCGACGGTGGTTTATGGGAATATTGTTGCGGTAATACGCGAACAATTGTTTGTCAATTCAGAGCGCTAAGCCGGTATTAGTCGGAGATGAAATTGCATATAGGCATCGCGGCTCCAATAGCCACAGAACATGTTGCAAGCCTACTAAGCTGCGATACTAGCGAATTGCCCAAAGGCTATCCCGGGGCACCATTTACGGGTGTGCTGATTGGCGAATTGTTAAAGCAGGGGCACAGAGTATCCGCGTTCACCACCGACTCTTCGCTTTATCCAAATAAGGGCATCGTAAAAGTCAGCGGGGCAAACTTTGATTTTTATATTTGTCCTTCCCGACCGCGGGCATGGCGCTTAAATAACCATCGCTTAGGCAGAGCGGTGGACGGTTTTGCTTACGAAAGGCAGCAGTTATACGACGCCATGCAGCTTGCAAAGCCGCTGATTATTCACGCACACTGGACGTACGAATTTGCGCTCCCTGCCATTAAAACAGGCTTGCCGCATTTAATTACCTGTCATGACGCGCCAGCGGTGATTCTGCGATATACGAGAAGTGTTTATCGGGCCATACGCTATTTGCTGGCGAGACAGGTCTTTCGTAAAGCAAGGAACTTGTCAGCAGTATCTTCGTATATGGCGTCGGCCGTCCAGCATTACACTAGCATTCCAATTTCGCTCGTGCCTAACCCGCTGGCAGATTACGTTTTGTCGCAAGGCAAACCACGTAATGCGCCAAAACACAAACGAATCGGGATGATATGCAATGGCTGGGATGAACGTAAGAACCCTGAACCTGCGCTAAGAGCGTTTGCCAAATTAAATCGCGAACATCCCGCAGCGCAACTACACCTTTTTGGTATGGACTTTGGTCCCAACCAAACTGCTCAGCAATGGTGTGAGAAAAACGGTTTGGCCGGTGGCATGGTTTTTCACGGTAGTACACCGCATCAACAACTTATCGACAAGTTCAGCAAACTGGAATTATTACTACACCCGTCATTGGAAGAGTCATTTGGCGTAGTCATTGCCGAGGCAATGGCGCTGGGACTGCCGGTTGTTGCCGGGCGGCGCAGTGGAGCAGTGCCTTGGGTAGTGGGTTTTGACGAAACTGCTAATAAAATCTGCTGCGCCGTGTTGACTGATATGACAGACTCAGACGCAATTGTGTTAGCTATCAAGCAGGCCTTTGATGAGCAATATGGGGAACGATCAGAAATGGGTTATACACGAGCAAGGCAAATGTTCGCGCCGGATGTGATTGCCGGCAAATATTTATCTTTATATGAAAATATTTTGTTCAGCAATGCTAATTAAAATGGGCCAGGTTAATTGATATGGTTTATAAATTATTTTTTTTTTTATTACGGGTTAAAACAGCCATTTTAAGGCGATGGTGGAAGTTAAGTGGTCGGCTATTGTTTAAAGCGAATGGCATTGTTGCAGACGTTATGCCGACACTTTATGGTCTACCGATAATCTCTGTAAAGCCAAATAGCAAAATATCAATCGGTAAAGGCGTTGTACTTTGTTCGGATCCTAGGTTTACGGATTTAGGTGTAACCCACCCTGTTATAATCAGAACATTACGCCCCAATGCAAAGATTTCTATCGGAGCCGGCAGCGGGATTAGTGGTGCAGTAATATGCGCAGCCGTGGCAGTAGAAATTGGCTCTGAATGTTTGCTGGGTGCGGATGTGCAAATTTTTGATACTGACTTTCACCCGGTTGCGGCCGAAAATAGACGTTTTAATAAGTCCTCCGATAATGTCAAATGCGCACCTGTGGTTATAGAAGACAATGTGTTCCTTGGTGCAGGCAGTAAAATCATGAAGGGTGTTCGAATTGGCCGAAATAGCGTTATTGGCGCGGGTGCTGTGGTTGCTAAAGATATTCCGAGTAACTCTATTGCCGTCGGAAACCCAGCAAGAGTGATTGGCCAGGTGCCTACTTAAAGCTGCAGCAGCTAACTTGCAATTATAAAAACTCGTGCGGAGTTAAATAAACTTAAACATGATTGAAATAGCTGTTTGCTTAATTCTTTTGGTCGCTGTTGCATTTAGGCCAACAGTAGTGCCTTATTTTGCCTTGCTGTATTTATTCACAACTGGGCTTGCAAGTAGGGAGTTTATTGATAGCTTTAAGGTCTCGCTTGGGCCTGTAAATATATTGCCATTAGATTTGTTTTATGCGTTAGCGCTACTTTATTGCTTTCAGTTTTTTATAAAGAAAATTACAAATCCTAGGTTCAATAGTCAAAATGCACCAGAGACAAAGTTAACAGCAATATTTATATTGTTTTTTTTAATCTTCTTTGTTGGAAAATTAGTTAACGGCTACCTTAACCACATGGCATTAGATAATGTTTTAAGGTTTTTTATGGGTGATACGCAAGTGTTATATTTTTTTATGCCGCTTGTGATGTATCAAAACGTAGGTCAGCTAAAGTCATTAATTAAATTCACAATATTGATTTCTCTCGTTTTTCCACTTTGTCAGCCGCTGTTGATTCATTCAAAATTGACGCAAACAATACTACAAGGGCAGGGTACGTTACGATTAGGATTTGGAGATGCCAATATTTTATTGGCTTTTGGTTGTATTGCCTTATTCTCGTGGGAATATAAAAAATATTTAGCTTTTTTGCCTTTATCTGGAATTATGATGCTTGCACATCGTTCTGGATATATAGGGATAGTTCTCGCATTATTTGCTGTGTCATTTCTCAAAGGTAAAAAAGTAAAAACGCTCATTGTAATGGGTGTTGCGGGTGGTTTGGTTATTGCCTTATTAGCAATTCTGCAATCTTTAACAAATGTTAATTTAGTCGAACAAAATTTAAATCGCGCAGGAGAAACATTTAAGTCGACGGGAACTACTGCGGGGAGAGCAAGTGTTATTCCTCTCGCGTTTGAAGAGTTACAAAAGCGTCCGTTCACCGGGTTAGAATACAAGGAGATCCGCGACAAGCTAATTCTATCAGAGTATAACGCCAGAGACTTCAATATTGTTCATCCACATAACTTTGTGCTATCTGCAATAATGAGCTACGGGCTAATTGGCACGATTTTGCTAGCAGTATTACTTATTAGGTCAATGAGAACTGCTTATAAATTAGCTAAGACCGAAAGGTTTAAGTCTGAAGGTGCTTTTTTATTTAGTTCTATTCTGTTTTTTGTTATATTTTCGACCATGAATACTACAATGGGTACTGTAGGATATGCGTTGTGGTTTGTATGTGGAGTTACCTTTTGGTTTCATAATCAACTTAAAATGGAGAATTAAGCAGCATGAAGATATGGATTTGTATCCCCGTTTATAACCGCATAGAATTTACCTTGCAATGTCTACAGACATTACAGGAACAAACATTCAAAGACTATGCTGTCGTGATTTGCGATCATGGTAGTACAGATGGTACTACGGCTAAAATAAAGTCCCGATTTCCTGATGTTGTTGTTATCAATGCTGATGACAGCTTATGGTGGACTGGCGCAATAAATATTTGTGTTAAGTATGTTTTGCAACAAGCTGCGCCAGATGATTATCTGCTTACTTTAAATAATGATAATGAATTGCCGATAGATTATTTGGAAGAGCTTGCAAAATATTCTAAAAAGTATCCCCATTCAGTATTGGCATCAGCGAAGTATGATATTGCCACAGGAAAACTCGCAGCTGAAGGCCATTGGCAAAGCTGGCTTACTGCAAAAGCCAAGGTTGTTACCTTTGCAAAGAATCACTTGCCTAGTGATGAAAATGTGATTGAGGTAAATCACACCTCTGGAAGAGGGGCTATGTTTCCTATCAAGGTTTTTCAAAATTTGGGTTTATACGACGAGGCACATTTACCGCATTATGGTGCGGATTATGATTTTAGTCATAAGGCGATGCGGGCTGGATTTCCGATTTACGTATGCAAAACTTGTCGTGTGCTAGCACATGTCGATGCCACAGGTATGACTGCTGTGCGCGATCAATTTTCTATAAAGGGTTTTATCAATTATTTAACCAGCATCAGGTCACCGGCAAATCTTAAAGTACATTGGTGGTATGGTTGGAATAATTGCCCGAAAATATTATTGCCAAGTTATATCTTGTTGGATGTCGGGCGAGTAATTGGCAGTTATTTCAAATATTTCTTTAAGGCAAAACGCCAAAACACAGCGAATATTTGAGGCTAGCTATGATAACTGTGGTTATTCCCTTATATAATAAGGCGTCAACTATCAGTAGAGCGATTGATTCCGTTATCGCTCAAAGCGTAAAAGACTGGGAATTGCTTATTGTCGATGACGGATCGAAGGATAATGGCGCTGAACTGGTTGATGCCTATAATGACGAACGTATCAGATTATTTAAACAAGCCAACGGCGGTGTCGCTGCAGCGCGTAATAAAGGCGTCGAACTGGCGACAAACGATTTCTTGGCATTTTTAGATGCTGATGATTACTGGGCACCAACGCATCTTGAAAATTTGCAACAGTTAATCGTCCAGTTTCCAGATGTTGCCTTATACGGAACGGCTTATTTTGGGGTCCGTGGTGATGGTGTAGCCAAAAGAAGTAAATTTCGTAATCCTGATGCTAAACCTGATCAATTATTAATAGTCGATTATTTTGCGGATGTTGTTGAGTTTGGGCATTTTGTTTTTACGTCATCAGTTGCTATTAACCGAGCATGGTTAGAATCAGTAGGTGGTTTTCCATTGGGGATAAAGTCAGGCGAAGACACTCTGACTTTTGCCCGTTTAGCATGTGCTGGTGATGTGGCGTTTTCAAAATTGCCGACAGCCTATTATATGTTGCCTCCTGTCGCTATCGGCGACAGAAAGAATTTCTTGCGGCGTCCGCAATGCCCCGATTATGTGGCATTAGAGTTATTAAAATTATTAGAAACAACAACAAAATTTAACGCAAGCCTTCGTCGATATTTAGCGCATTGGCATCGCATTAGGGCAATGATGTTTCTGGAATTAAACGAACGGTTGTATAGTTTTCCTGAAATATGGAAAGCGATACGGTTTGATAAAGTTACATTCAAAGATATTTTGTGCTGCTTTTTACTTATGCTTCCAGTCGCTATCAGGCGCTATACGCTTGCAAAAATACGAAAGGTACGAGGTCGTGTTTAAATTGGCTGCTAAATATAAAAAATCTACATTTGTCGAGGGAGTCTGTCATAAACGAAAATTTTAGCTTGGGCAGAGCGGCGCGAAGCCCAACACCCTTAAGCTTGTGCGCTTTATATGTGCATGCATTCAGTCCAACCTAATTTTGATAATACCGTCTTCGGGGAAAGCGTATTGTTAAAGGCTTCCTCGCCCTGGCCCAGAGATCGAGGGGATTTTTAGAGGTTTACTAATGTTAATTAAATTTCAATTGTTATCAGGGATATGAAAATAGTTATCTTCCAACCCATGCTGAAACAATACCGTATGCCATTGTTTGACCGGATGGGGCAATTACTGGCGGAACAAGGACATACGGTAAGAGTTGTCTGCGGTACACCGCCTGCGCATGAAATAAGCAAAGGAGATAATATAACCACCAGCAGCGGCATTTGTATTGTTGAAAATAGCAATTGGATGTTAAAAGGAAAGTTGCATTTTTTACACCACGCACTAGCACATATTTTATGGGCAGATTTTGTTATTACCGAACAGGCTAATAAACATATTCATAATTATATTCTGATATTATTCCGTTTTTTAGGGTTTAAACGTTTTGCTTATTGGGGGCATGGGCAGAATAGGCAGGGTAATTCCCGTAGTTTGGCAGAAAAAATGAAGAAAATACTGTCAACTCAATGTGATTGGTGGTTTGCGTATACGCAGGGCGTTGCAAACTATATGGCAGAGTTGGGTTACTCGGTTTCTAAAATTACTGTATTAAACAATAGTATTGATACTTCCGAGTTTAAAAGGCAGTTGGCTCTGCAATCGCTGGACAAAATAGCGCAATTTAAGGGGCAATTAGGTATTGGTGAGAATGCTAGAATTAGTCTTTATTGTGGCGGGCTTTATTCTGATAAGAAGCTTGATTTTTTATTAAAATCAGCGGTTGAAATAAATCAAAAAAATCCTGATTTTGTGCTGTTGATTGTTGGTAATGGCAGTGATAAAGCAATGGTGGAACACTTTGTCAAAGCGCATCCATTCATTAAATATCTGGGGCCTTTATTCGGCGAGCAAAAGGCTTTAGCCTTTAGGTCAGCAGAATTATTCCTGTGTCCCGGTTTGGTTGGATTGGCTATTTTAGACGCCTTTACCGCGGGATTACCCTTGGTTACCAGTAATATTCAAAACCATAGTCCTGAGATCGAATATCTGCAGCACGGCCACAATGGATTAATAACCGAACATATTGCAGATGAATACGCTCAGGCTGTCGCCAGCATTCTTGGCAATTCCGATGAGTTGATTAGGTTAAAAATAAACGCGCTAGAAAGTGGTAGTCAATTTTCAATAGAGAATATGGCGTCGAATTTTGTAGGGGGTATTCAAGCCTATTTTAAAAGCAAAGCTTTAGGGAGCGTTTAAAACTGCCAGATCCCAAAGGGCAATACGGTTTAGCTATGTGGCGGAGGTGCGAATGTATTCGCGCAGTCGCTGGTGTCAGGTCAAATCAATTAACTGCTCAGCTTAACGGTTGTGGGTTAGTAGTGATGGATTTTGCTCTCCTAACCCCGGCCTTCTCCACAGTACCCACTGGGCATAAAGGAGATGGGGGTAAAGGTTTTCACCAATGATAGTGTCGTAGTTTAAACCGAAGCTGCAACAAACTAGCCGCATTTGTGTTTTTTTCCAATATTGCTCGAGTGTTTTAATGAAAATCTTGTTAGTTCATAACCGTTATCAACAGGCTGGAGGGGAAGATAATGTGGTGGCTGCTGAGGCAAAATTATTGGCAGAGCATGGTCAAGAAGTTGAATTATGGAGTGTCGATAATAAGGATTTGCCCGCTGGATTAAAGGGCAAAATAAATACCGCGATTACTACAACTTATTCAGCGGCTAGTTTGGCGATAGCACAGGACTATTTACGCACATTTAAACCCGCCGTAGTACATGTGCATAATTTTTTCCCGCAAATAAGCCCGTCAATTTACGACGCATGTATGACTCAAGGCGTGCCCGTGGTACAAACACTGCACAATTACCGGCTAATTTGTCCGGGTGCCATGCTGATGAGGGATGGCAAAATATGCGAACAATGCATAGCCGGTTCACCCTATCAGGCAGTCAGGTATGGATGCTATCGTGGGTCAAAACTAGGTAGCCTGGTAGTCGCACATATGGTGGCGACACATCGTAAACAGGGTACGTGGTCTACTAAGGTCAACCGCTTTATCGCGCTGACGGATTTTGCCAAAAGCAAGTTTATCCAAGCCGGCTTTCCATTAGAAAAGATCGCTGTAAAGCCCAATTTTCTACATGATCCGTACGCGGGAATAAACCGACTTGCTAGAACTAATCCCGCTTTTGGATTATTTGTGGGCCGCATCAGCGAGGAAAAAGGTATCAAAACCCTGCTCAGCGCCTGGTCGGGATTGGCAGGGCACTCGGTATTAAAGGTCGCTGGTAGCGGGCCTTTAGAGGATTTATTACAAGATGAAACCAATATTAAGGCATTAGGTCGGCAAAATGCATCGGATATTAGTCAGTTGATGCAGCAGGCTGCGTTCTTGGTACTGCCATCAGAATGGTATGAGGGTTTTCCGTTGGTTTTGGTTGAGGCACTTGCCCATGGCTTGCCGATTCTGGCATCTAGATTGGGGAGCATGGCTGACATTATCGAAGACGGTAAAACCGGATTATTTTTTACGCCGGGTGATGCAAACGATTTAGCCGAGAAAGCACAATGGCTATTAGAGCATCCTGAGCAAGTCGAAGAACTCGGGGAAAACGCTAGGCGGGTTTTTCTTGAAAAATATTCCTCTGAGCAAAATTACGCCGAATTAATGGCTATTTATGAGGCCGTGCAATGATATTTAACCTCTCAAGCCTATGAAAACCAGAGAAATATATTTGGACTTTATTAGAGGAATAGCCATTTTGCTTGCTATGGGCTGGCACTTTAACAGCACAAATACGGGCGTATGGTTAGTTGATGCATTACTGATACCCGGTCGGGTGCTGGGTTGGGCGGGTGTTGATTTATTTTTTGTGCTCAGCGGGTTTCTAATCGGCGGACTTATATTTAATGAGTATAAAAAAACCGGAGGCTTTCGAGTAGGGCGATTTCTGATTAGAAGAGCATTTAAAATTTGGCCTATTTTATATGTATATCTCATGCTATTGCTAATTAGTGGTCGCTACCCTTGGGAGTCCTTTCTTATACAAAACTTATTTCATGTGCAGAATTATTTCCTTACGCCGCTCGCACATCTTTGGAGTTTGGCTGTTGAAGAGCATTTTTATTTGCTATTTTCATTTTGTCTTTTGATTTTGACTAAATCAAATGCGAAAAGCATGAAATTTTTTGTAGTAATTATTCCAATGGTTATGCTGTCCTCCCTTTTACTTAGATTTGCAGCGTTCGCTTATCCGGTTGATCTTAGTAAAATATATATTCAAACCCAATATAGGGTTGATGCGTTAGCTTTTGGTGTCGCTTTGGCCTACCTTAAAACCTTTCATCAAGATAAATTTGAAAGTTTGGCTGCGCGCAAAATAACACTGGCGATCTTATTTATTATAGGCGTTACTAGCCTGATTTTGTTTCAAGAAGAAGTTTATTTTAAAGTAACAATTAGGTACACGATAACTTATTTAACAGCAGGGGTAATGCTATTATACTGTTATCGCCTTAACTTTGTGTCAGAAAAAAATTTTATGGTAAAAGGTTTCGCTTGGATTGGAGTATATTCTTATGCGATGTATGTATATCAATTTGTGATGATGAGAATGGTCGAGGCTTTGTTAAAAAGACTCGGAATAACCTCCGTGCCTGGGGTAGTGGATTTGCTTATTAAGTATGGCGGTGCGATTGTTTTGGCCGTGGTACTTACAAAGTTAATTGAAAGGCCATTTTTGTCTTTACGAGAGAAGATGTTTCCGTCTTACGCAGGCAGTTAAGCATTGGAATGGCAGTAAACTTTTTCTGACGGCGAGATAAAAATGTAGGTTGAGAAAAGCAGAGCGAAGCCCAACAAAATAAACCGGGGAGTCGCTATTTTTGCCGAAAGATTTTTTCGGGCATCCTGCTGGAAAAAATCGGCAAAAATTACGCGACCGCTTATGCCTTCGGCGCCCCGATTCGTCCGCGTCACCTCGTTCCGACCCAACAAGGGGTCGAAAGATCGGCTCTCGCATGACTTAACGCCGTGTCGCGATGCCTTGCAGGTTTTCTCCGCTTCGCTGCGAAAACCTGCCCGGCGCTACGGCTATCGGGGACTAAAAATCTTCACTTCGCTGGCGCTCCGTTTCCAAGATTTTCAGCGATTGCTGGGCTTCATTGCAATCAGTCCAATCTACCATTGAATGCGCACTCTTTGGGAAGAGTATATTTTTGGAGGCATCCTTAAGTTATTTGAGCAATCCAATATCCGCGGGTATCGGCTGAAATCCGATTTGCTTAATCGGCGATTGCTGGCAAAAACTCACTTTATTAGCTGTTATAGTCACGCAGGGGTCAGCGTAACTACTGCCAGTTTCAAAGCCTTGGCTGAGCCATTCTTGCCAAGGTGCTCCCCCCCGTTTTGCTAGTCCATCCAATATGTTGTAATCAACGCTAAATTGTCCTGTAGTGCTCCAGGTTAAATTGTTAGCTATGATGTTATTTTGTTTAGGCAGTGAATAGCGTAACGATAAGCCGCCCGGTTTGCTGGTAATTATAATATTACGCTGCAGGCTATTGCCTTCCGGCCAATCTTGATTAGTTATTGGGTTGCTAAGTTTTGGATATTTCTTAATCCAGGCAGTATTTTGGATGGCTTGGGCGAATCGTTTTTTAACCTCAGTCGTTGCTGGGCGATTATCGGCCCATATAGCGTAGCTATCAGTTTTAATGACGTTGTTCTCGATAATATTGTCGCGGCCACCTGCCATTTGAATCGACATAGCGCCGGCGTTATTGAATAGATTGCCGGTTACGGTAAAACCACTCAGGAAATCGTCTAGATATACGCCGCGTACCCCGTCAGATTTACCGTACACTATGGTATTGGTGGCTATATTAATATTTTTAAGTCCATAGCCGAATAAGTCGTGGATACTGTTATTGCGAATAATATTGCCACGATAAGTCCACTCGCGTCCCGAGTATATCCCGCCGCAATCGGATGCTTGCTCACAGACATGATGTATTTCATTCTTTTCAATTAAATGATCATTACCGTGTATCAAAATTCCGGTCCCCGGCGCTTGCTCGACCAGATTGTGGGTAACGCTAGTACCTACTCCAGCGACTTCGATGGCAGGAGTGTAAGTCAGTATTATTCGGCCAAAATTATGAATATGGCAGTTATGGACAACATTATTAGAAGCCTCAAGTGAGTTTCTATCACCTCCACTCAACAGAATGCCGCCCTCGCCTGTGTCATGAATGAGGCTGTTAGTGACTTTAATGTCATTGCTGTTCTTAGCTTCAATTGCTCTACTACCAATATTACTAATTTCAACGCCATCTATTACTACGTGATTTGACTTGTCGATGATAATAGCCACATCAGTGCTGTACTGAAAGGTTAAATTTTTTAAGGTGATGTAGTTTGCACCATTTAGCGAAAGTATATTTTTCTGAGCGGAAATGATGATGTCTTTTGGGGCTAAATTGTCCAGAGGAATAAATGAGATTTTATTGCCCAAGCGATCATAAAACCATTCTCCCGGGGCATCCAGCAACGACTGGATATTTTCTAGATAAAACCGTCGGCCGCTTGCCAATGGATAGGTCGTATTTTTTGCCAAACTTATCTGGTTTAGATTGGAGTCAATAGACGATACAGGAGTATATTCATCGAACCAATCATTGCCCGCGAATATATGTACTTGAGCTTCGCTAAGGACGCTTAACTGTGGCAATTGCTCAAATGTATCGAAGGTGGTTTTTTCTGCCAACGGTGTTTTTATGTGCCCCCAATCAGTATTCGGCCACCGAGAAAGATGCAGCGGTTTCTGGTTTATAAATAATTCAAATCCCGGCGCGCTTCCCTGTTTGCGGGAATTATTTTTGTATTTGATTTTATCTAAGGGTAAGCTTGAAGTAGCGCAACTCCATATTAGGGGGTTGTCTTGGTCCTTTGCACAGTTTTGCAATGCAATTCCGCCACTGATGACTACCGCACCGCCTTCTGCTTTCCAAGTGATTTGCCGGCCTTCAAAACCAGAATCTCTTAAATCAAATTCGAGTGGTTTTTGTAGGACATAATTACCCGTTTGTATATGAATGGTGACAGGTTGATCAAGTTGACCATTTTTTTTTAAATCTCTGATCGCCTGCTGAGCCCGTCCAAGAGTCAAAAAAGGTCCGTTAGTGCCTAGTTGGGTTTTACCCATAGATAAGCCGTCAAATTGATCGTTGCCTGATTGGGCAATATAATACTCTAGTGTCATCCCTGGGAGGGGGACACACATAATGACTAAGCTGAAAATTGCTCTAAGAAACATAAGCATCTTTTATTTGACCAGTAAATTGAGTTAGGGCATATAAAACCTGCCCAGGCAGATTCATGTTTTTATTTTCCCGGTACCTGGTTTTCTTAGGGGCAACTTTAAAAGAGGTTTTCAAGGTCACTATTATAGATTCAATAATTTTCAAAGGCCGCTTCCGATGAAATTGGGTTTATGGATCGATTTGGTCGAGAGTGGGCTTACAATAAGTTAAGGGAGGCCTCTAATAGTTAAAATTTAGATTCCCCAAAACTAACTGGAGGAAAGTTTTTCGAATTTTTTCAAAATTATCCTTTATTTTGGCTGTTTGAAGTAAAAAACGCTGCACATGCTCTGGTCTTTGGGTTCTTTCTCCCTATTTAGGCCATTCAGGCGCACCTTCCCTGTAAGGGGCCGTTAAAGCGCGTTTAGCCGCGTTCGTGTCGCGCTGAATGAAGTTGCACCAAGCGCTTCATGTTGTAAACAAAATTTATCAATCCGATTTTGACTTTGGCTCGTTCCAAACCGATAGTGCGCACCAGATACCAGATACCAGATACCAGATACCAGATACCAGATACCAGATACCAGATACCCACCCATTGCCGCTTGCGCGCCAAACACATGTTCGAATCGGCTCTGACTTTCGATTTAGTCCGGTTTGATTGTTTTTGCTCTTCGGTTAACGACTTTCCGCGCGTGCCATTTTCACAAACTTGGCTGGCTATTTTGTGTCGGCTTCTCGCTATTCCTGGGCTTCAGAACGATAAGTGCTGTCGGCGTAAACTGCTCGCTTGTTTCCATCCTCATCGCTTGTATGGTCGAGCAACTCATCAAATAACTGACTATCGTGAACCGCTGCATGAGTCACTGAATAGCTCTGTATCAGTTTGTTTCCCTCATCGACGTTGATGTGATTTTTTGTATCCTAAAGGGCATAAATAGCGGTAATGCTTTTCCTCGTTTTTCTTCGTCCAGCGGGCCTGAATATCTTTCTGCCAACGTTTGGCTCGCGCTTCCGGTTTATCCCAGGCCTCAGGAACTTGCCCCTCTTTAATCAGAGTATTTTCTTCTGGGGGGTATTGCTTTGCTTTGGCACCTTAACGAAGGTGGCATCGATTATTTGCCCTGCTCTCTGCGTAACCTTGTTCTGCCAGTTGGGCATGAAACCGCGCAAACAACACATCAACCAAGTCTAAATTTTTAAGTGCTCCCCGAAACCTACAAACCGTTTTTGAATCCGGTACCCGATCTTCTAATTGCAATTCCAGAAACCGCATGAAACTGAACCGATCACGAATTTGATATTCGATGCCGTCATCCGATAAATTGTGCAGTTTTGGAGCACCAAAATCTTGAACATTAGCACCACATCAAACGGTTTGGCTCCCGTCTGACTTTTTCTTTCCTAGCAGTTTGCTTGCTAGTATTATCGCATTTCAGCCGTTTTGCTTTTCGCCAAATAGCCGGTGGGAGTCGCTGAATTTTTAGAGATGCCCTTAAGGTATTTGTGAATTCTGATTTAACGGTAATACTACTAAATTCTTTAAAAAAGCGTATGAATATTTTTGAACTGTTTATTGTATAAGGCCTATATCAGTTGGTAAATTATTGAAACCTATTTTTGATAATGGGGAGCTATCGCAAGTTATATTGATTTTACTGCCCATTAAATTTATGCAAGGGTCTGTGTTAAGGCTGTTAGTTTCAAACCCCAGGCCAGCCCAGTTACTCCATTGTGATCCACCTCGGATGTTTGAGTCTAGAATATTGTAATCAAGTACTATATTTGTCTTAGCGTTCCAAACAATATTGTTGGATATAATGTTGCTTTTTTTGGGTAAAAGATAGCGTATAGCGTAACCGTTGCTCGCTGTTGATATAATGACATTTCGTCGAATGATATTGTCTTCTGGCCAGATGTCTTTATTCATCGGGGCCGATAGCTTAGGATATTTTTTAGCCCATAAAATACTTTTAATAGGCATGCTCGCTAAGCTTTCTCTATTAACGCTCCAATTATAAGTTGGGCCGCGATCATCAACCCATATTGCGCGCTTATCAGTTTTGATAACATTGTTCTCAATAAGCGTATCACGCCCGCCGCCAAGTTGAATAGATAGCATGCCGGCATTTACTAATATATTTCCAAACACCGTAAACCCGCTCACACCGTCGTCAAGATAAATGCCACGTGCACCGTCATTTTTATATTGCAGAATATTTTTAGCCACATTTAGAGTGTTTGTGTCTAACATATAGCCAGTGTAGTCATGCACATAGTTGTAGCGAATTATATTGCCGCGAAATGTCCAATCTCTACCGGAATAAATCGCACCACAGTCACTAGATTGTTTGCATATATCTGAAATCTCATTTTTTTCTACTAAATGATCATTGCCTATAATATTAATGCCGCTGCCGGCTCCATTTTCAATCAAATTGTAAGATACGCTTCCTCCTACACCGCTTAGTTCGATGGCTGGGGAATAACTAAGCAGAACATTGTCGAAATCATGAATATGGTTGTTGACCATAGTATTCCCCGACGCCTGTAAGTTTGGCCTATTTCCTCCTTCAAGCAGAATTCCTCCGATACCTGAATCGTGGAGGTGGCTATTGGAGATAGTTATATCGGTGCTTTCTGTGGCCAGTATGCTTTTGTCTCGTGCATGGCGAACTTCTAGGTTATCTAACAAAATATTTCCTGAGTCGTCTATGGTGATAGCGTTGCCATTAGTATATTTAAATGTAAGATTCCTATAGTTTATATATTTTGCCGAGTTTAATTTCATTAAATTAGGTAATGATGATATTAAAACTTGCTTGGCTGGTGATCCTGCTGGTGGGATAAATTGAATTCTTGCATTGCTTTGATCGTAAAACCATTCGGCAGGCATATTCAGCGCTGATTGAAAATTCTGTAGATAAAAGCGCCTCCCACTTGTCATTGCTGCTTTTGTTTGCGATGCTAATATTATCTCATTATTTACCGTGTCAACCTTCTCAACACCCAGATATTGGTCATAATAATCGCTATTTGGATAGATGTGTACTTGGGCATTGCTTAAATCGCCAGTGAATTTTGGCATTTTTTCAAAAACACTGAAATGGGTTTGCGCATTTAATGGTAATTTGATGTGCGCCCAGTCACTATCGGGCCAACGTGCTAGATTCATTTTGATGTCATCTACGAATAGCGCGAATACTGGAGCGTTACCTGAAATACGTTCGTTATCTTCTGCACTAATATTTGACGCGATACTGGCGTTTAACTGGCAGTTCAGTATGCGATTTGGGCTAGTGGAGGAATAGGATTGGCAATTATTAAGCGCTATGCCGCCGGAAATAATACTGCCGCCATTTTCTCCCTCCCAGGTAACTTCCTGGCCAGGAAGCCCTGAGTCTTTGTCGTCAAACTCTAGCGGGGCTTGCAATTGATATGTGCCTTTGCCAATATGTACAGTGATAGGTTGGTTAAACTTGCCTGCTGCTTTAATTTGTCTGATAGATTGTTGAGCTCGAGCCAGTGTTTTAAAAGGTCCGGTTTTTGTCCAAAAGTTTATACGTGGAGATAGCCCGTTTAATTTGTCACTGCCGGTGGGGGACACGTATATGTCTTGCGCAGTAGCCGTAAGGGAGAAAAAAATTAAGGCAATTGTGGATCCGTTTCTGTTTAACATTGGATACTCTCCGGTTAATAGCTAGATTAAGTTTTGAGTTCTTTAGATAATTACATTTAGTAGACTCAATGATATATATCGAAAATTTGATGATCATAGTTTAGTACTTTCAATTGGGACAGTCTTGTGCAGGGTCTGCCTAATTAGTTTACGCTTGTTCTAAATTTCTAATTGTAGAGGCTAAAAAGAAGTTTTGTACTTACAGTTATCAAAACTGACGCCGGCAATGACATGCCGACGTGGGCAGTAAGCTCTCGATTTTGGTTAGAGTAGTCTATTTTACAAGTCCAATGTCGGATGGTAGGTTAGTTTGAAAGCCTAGACTATAAATAGGTGAATTAGCGCATGTTATGCTAATTTTGCTACCTGATATATTCAAACAAGGGTTGACATTTAGGCTATTTGTTTCGATGCCCTGGTTAAGCCAGTCGTTCCAAAGCGCTCCTCCCACACTATAACCGTTGTCCAGGATTGTGTAGTCGAGCCTTATGCCACTGCTCGCATGCCATAATAGATTATTGCCTATAGCATTGCCTTTTAAAGGCGCAACGTAACGAAGTGAATATCCCAAGTATCCAGTGCTGATTATTACGTTTCTTTGAATACTATTGCCTTCCGGCCAAGTATCGTGTTCCATTTGAACGCCGAGCTCAGGATATTTCGCTAACCAAAGGTCACTGTTGACGGGCATGGTTTTCAAAGTGTTTCTCATGTTATCCCAGTTAAAACCTGGGAATCGCTGGTCCATCCATATAGCCCTACCCGTAGTTTTAATCACATTGTTTTCAATGCGATGATCTCGGCCGCCACCTATTTGGATTGACATGGTGCCTGTGTTAACGAGAATATTGCCGAATACGGTCATTCCGCTTACTGCGTCGTCAAGGTAAATACCTCTTGCACCCTTATAGCGGTAAATAATGTTGTTTTTGGAAATATCAGTGAAGGTAAAATCCATCTCGTAACCGTAAAAATCGTGAAGATAGTTGTAACGGATTACATTGCCCCTATAAGTCCAGTCCCTTCCTGAATAGATTCCTCCGCAGTCGGCGGATTGTTGACATATTTGCGTAATTTCGTTTTTTTCGATCAGATGATCATTCCCACTAAGGTCGATGGCGTTGCCATTCGCATTTTCTATCAGATTATGCGATACAGTTGATGCTACGCCACTAGTATCGATTGCTGGAGAGTGATTGAATAGTATTGCGTCAAAATTGTGAATATGGTTATTATCAATAAGATTTCCAGACGCTTTTAGAGTTGGCCGATCTCCACCATGAATCAGAATTCCGCCCTGTCCAGTATGATGAATGTAATTGTTTGAGATAGTTATGTTCGTACTTTGGCGACCATATATAGCTTTACCAACAACATTATTTATTTCTAAATTGTCCAGCAATATATTATCTGATTTTTGAATTTTGACGCCATGGCCTGAGCTGTGTCGGAGGGTCAAGTTACTAAAGTTAATATGAGAGGATTCATTGATTATTATGAGGTTAGTGGTCCCAGAAATTACAATACTTGAGGGAGGGACGTTATACGGAGGGATGAATAAAATTCTGTTATTGGCTTTGTCATAGAACCATTCTCCCTCTGCATCAAGGGCAGCCTCGATGTTTTGCAAATAAAAGCGTCGAGCGGCAACCAGCGGATATGTGGTTTTATCAAGCAATGTTATTTTATTGTTAGTTAAATCGATATTTGAAACGCCCACATATTGATCGAAAAAGTCGTTGTTCGCATACATGTGAGCCTGAGCAGTGCTTAAGTTGCCCGTAAATTGAGGCATTTTTTGGTAGACGCTAAATTGTGTGAATTTATCAAGTGGTTCTTTGATATGCGCCCAGCCTGAATTTGGCCAGCGTGCCGGTTGCATCCATTTTTCATTAACAAAAAAACCAATCTCGGGGTTATTCCCCAATATACGATCATTGGCTTCGTTTTTTATTCTAGACACTGTGGTTGAGTCTAGCGGACAACTCAATATTTTTAATGGGTTGGCTGTGTCATATGCCTGGCAGTTTTTGAGCGCAATACCGCCGGATATTATTGTGACCCCCTTTTCGCCCAGCCAAAGGATCTCTTGCCCTGGTAAGCCTGAGTCGAGATTATTGAATTCCAGAGGGGTACTAATTGGATATATCCCTTTGCCAACATGTACAGTTATCGCCTGGTTAAATTTTCCAGCCGCTTTTAAACTTCTGATGGCTTGTTGGGCGCGAGAAAGGGATTTGAATGGGCCTGTATTAGTCCAGAAATTGGCCCTTGGAGAGAGGCCGTTGAACTTGTCGCTTCCAGATGGAGAGACATAAAAATCCTGTGCCTTCGCGGCGGTACAGAAAGTAGTGAATACCAGGGTGATCAAAGCTTTAATTAACATTTTTTCTCCTTTTCTTAATTTGCGCTCCAATTGCTTATTAAACAACGGAATACAGTCAGCTAGTTCAGTTAATATTTGAGGTATGGTTCCGGTCCGTGGATCCGAGGATACTTTGAAATTGTTTCAGAATTGGGTCAACAGTGGGGCTTACATATAATCTGTATCGCCAAGTTGCATAAAATGCTAGCACCTCTTTTCAATAACGATGGACAGAGGCTCTCGAAAAACGCTTTTCAATTGGTGTCAGGAGGCTCTTAGCGTTGGTCTGCCAATTTGATGCATGGTCCTAGCGTTAAAGCTAAAGCACGTCCTGAGTTGTAATTGAGCCGTATTGCTAAAAACCTGTGTAAATTATGGATTTGAGAATAGCTATTTTATGTATCCATCCAAGCATTATCCGTAATGTGCCTCTGAGTATTTCAGTTTGCTAGGTTCGGTGCGAATGGTGTCGCTAAGATACTATCCGTTCGTGTCCAGGCTGCCAAAGTACAAACGGATAAATTTGGAGGCTAGGTACAGCCTAAAACATAATGGCTTGATAACCAAGCCATTTTTTTATTTTAATTAAATCTTAATGGTGTACCGAAGTCTGTTTTCTGGTCTGATCTGGACGACTTGGGAGTATTCACAGAGGGCTAGGAGGCACGCTACAGGCCTTGATTGGCAACGCCGGAGGCTTTATAGGCACCGATGAAGTGTCTGGGATTACCGCCAGGAGCGTTGTTGGCGCCGATGAGCCTTCTGTGGGTACCTCCAGGTGTTTTGTGGGTGCCGATGAACTTTTTATGGTTGCCGCCAATTAGTTTGTCGGCAACCATGAGCTAGTCGTGGGTGCGGACGCGACATTTAGCCGCACCACCAAAGGCTTGTAGAGCTTCTTATAATGTATATAGAATTAATTAAGCCGTTAG
>Ga0123395_1024376_pt1 | contig 37198 bp, 28 predicted proteins | sample T10HHNH4metaT_FD_89923 | JGI IMG/M metagenome (GOLD analysis project Ga0123395, IMG submission 89923) | Methane-oxidizing artificial microbial communities from Washington, USA to study methane cycling - T10-HHNH4 metaT (Metagenome... ... | reverse complement strand
CCCAGCTCTATGACCGTCGCCGCGATGAGGTGACGCTGGATGAAGTCGAGCGGATCAGGATTTGAAGGTAAAGGTTGTCATCTACTGCGATCCTTGTGGCTGCGTCATTGAGTAAACAACTCGATCCATTTTGCCAGCCGTGTTTCTCAAGCGGCCAGCCCGCCAAATCCTGATTTTTGGAACGGGGTGGCTACAAAGCAGTCACTGGTGACCTCAACCAATCGGCCATTTTCTGACAGTCATTGAATCAAAAAACCAAGCCACTCAACGGTCAGTTTCAGCTTCTAACCTGCCATTTGCAGTGACCTAAACTGACTTATCAGTGCCCCTACTTAACGTGCAACAATCAGCCAAACTTCATGCCGTAACTCACGAACGGCTTGAATTATTTCGTATAGTGAGTATCATCTAAACGAATGATTACTCTACGTCGCTCCAAAATTTGGCTTTCTTTTGTGCTGATCCTCGCGATCCTTGGTCATTTCGGCCTGGGACATCGCGATGCGTCGGCCTTTGTGCTGTGTTTTGGGATGGATGGTCATGTCGCTGTAGAGCGCGTTGCTCAAGAGCAATTAGCGAATGTGAATAAAACCATCCAGTCCAATGACGAAACCAACGTCTATACGGCCAATGGCGATAATCCCTGTCCGTCACCCTGCACCGACATCCCTATAGACGGCGATAATCACACGCAGTTATTGGTGACTGATTTACTTAAGTTAACGATTGATATTGGTTTCCTGCCGGTATTTTTCCTATTTTCACTGTTGGCGTTTCATGCCCGATCTTTTATTCGGCAACCGGCATTTTTCGATCCACCGTTCACCGATCCCCGACTGCTCGCCTTGCGCAGCATCGTTTTACTGATTTAGCCCCATCTCCTAGCTGCAACCTACCAGCCAAAACCGCAGGTTTAATACCTGTGTTTTTTGCTGACGTTATCTCTATGCTACGGAGAAGTTTTCCATGTTCTCGAATTCTATGCGGTCATTTGGCATCGCATTGTGTTGTTTCATTATTACCGGGCCGGTAGATGCCAATTCGGCTGACGGCACGCTGTTGTCGGCTCAACCAGACCATCAGGTTCTGAGTGATTCCAGTCGGCCAATCGCCGAGGAATCGACCGGCGTCTTGGTTTTATCTCAAGCCCTGGCCTTGGCGTTAACCCAAAACCCGGAACTGTCGGCCTTTTCCTGGGAGAGCCGAGCCCAGGAAGCCGCTACCCTACAAGCCGGATTGCTACCTAATCCCACCTTCAACGCCAATGCTTCGAACTTCGGCAATCGGGTTCTTCAGGGCTTCGATGGCGATTCAGTTACCTTGGAACTCAGTCAATTGATCGAGTTGGGCGGTAAGCGTAGCGCACGCATCGAAGCCGCCGCGCTGACCAAACAGCTCGCCGATTGGGATTACGAAGCCAAACGTGCCGATGTGCTTACCCAGGTGACTCAAGCCTTTATTGACGTGTTGGCGGCTCAGCAGCGCTTGGCGCTAACCCAACAAACGCATGACTTGGCGAATCAGACGACGGTGACGACAGCCGCGCGGGTTCAGGCCGGCAAAGTATCGCCCGTTGAAGAAACCAAAGCCAAAGTCGCGCGTGCCTCGGTACAAATTGAGCTGATGCATGCCCAGAAAGAACTGGAAGCCGCCCGCAAACGTTTGGCGGCGGGTTGGGGCAGCACCACAGCGCGCTTTGAGTCAGTGGCCGGTGATCTGAACAGCCTACCTACGCCAGCTTCCCTGGACTCATTGCAACAACGCCTGTCTAAAAATCCTGATTTAGCCCGTTGGGTCACCGAAATAACCCAACGTCAGGCCCTCATCGCCATGGAAAAGTCCAAAGCCATCCCGGATGTGACCGCGACCGTCGGTGCCAGTAAATATCTGATGCCCAATGATTACGCCTTAGTGGTTGGTTTCTCGGTACCCTTGCCGGTGTTTGATCGCAATCAAGGCCGCATTCAGGAAGCCGAACATCGGTTGACCAAAGCGGAACAGGACATGCGCAATACCGAAGTACGCATCACCACGGCATTGAACACCGCCTATCAGGCTTTGGATAGCGCCTATTCCGAAATTCTGACTTTACGGCAAGAGATTCTGCCCGGTGCGCAAAGTGCCTACGATGCTGCCCGTGAAGGTTATCGCTTGGGCAAGTTCGGTTTTCTGGATGTGCTGGACGCGCAACGCACCCTGTTTGGTGCCCAAAATCAGTATTTAGTGGCCTTGGCCAATTATCATAAGTCCGTGGCTGACGTAGAACGTTTGATTGGTAGCGGCATGAACGAGACAGTGGCGGACAGCCAACCCGAGGTATCACCATGAACACGATTAATAAAAAACAAGGGATCTCTATCGCCGCGATTATCGTTGTTGGCGTATTGCTCAGCGTATTCATTTTGCGCACCGATAAGACCATGACGGAAGCCGATGAATTGGTTGAAGAAGGCTCCACAGCCGCTAAATCTCAGATGCCCCAGGACGATGATAAACGCGAGCGTTCCGATAAAGAAAATCAATCACAAACGCCTGATCGTGACGAGGTCTTGCAAGAAGGTGCATTGGTGGCAATGACCGATCAGCAGATCGTAGAAAACGGCATATCGATACAGGCAGTAAGCACAGCTCACATCAAAAACGTCGTAATCCTGCCAGGTGAAATTCGTTTTAATGAAGATAAGACCTCGCATGTCGTCCCTCGTCTGGCAGGTGTGGTCGAAAGCGTACCCGCCAATTTGGGCCAACAAGTCAAAAAGGGTCAGGTCATGGCGGTGATTGCCAGTACGGCGTTGTCCGAACAGCGCAGTGAATTGCTATCGGCGCAAAAGCGTCTGGAATTAGCTCGTGCCACTTTCGCGCGGGAAAAGCATTTATGGGAAGCGAAAATCTCTGCTGAACAAGACTATTTGCAAGCCCGGCAGGCGATGCGGGAAATGGAAATTGCCGTTCATAACGCCCAACAAAAATTGCTTGCACTTGGCGCAAGCCCTACGGTATCAGCCAATAGCGGTGCGATCAATCGTTATGAAATTCGCGCACCGTTCGACGGCATGGTGGTCGAGAAACATATTGCTTTGGGCGAAGCGGTCAAGGAAGACGCCAACATCTTCACGATTTCCGACTTATCAACGGTATGGGCCGACATTATCGTGTCGGCAAAGGATCTCAATGTGGTTCGGGTTGGTGAAAAGGTCACGATCAAAGCGACAGCGTTCGATTCCACGGCATCCGGTACGGTGTCCTACGTGAGCGCATTAATGGGCGAACAAACCCGAACCGCCAAGGCTCGTGTGACCCTGGCGAATCCGCAGATGGCTTGGCGACCGGGATTGTTCATTAATGTCGAGGTCGTTGCCAACGAAACCGAAGTGCCGGTCGCCGTATCGACCGAAGCCATCCAGACGATCAACGACAAGCCCACGATTTTTGTTCGGGCACCCGGTGGCTTTATCGCCCAACCGGTCAAAACCGGGCTATCCGATGGCGCACACACCGAGATCGTGGCCGGGCTCGAACCGAATACCGAATACGCTGTCGATGGCAGCTTCATTATCAAAGCGGAGCTGAGTAAAAGTAGCGCCGAAGACTCCGATTGATACAGAGGAATTGACATGTTTGAGCGTATCATCCGCATCGCCATAGAACATCGCTGGCTGGTTATTTTGTTCGTAACCGGTATGGCGGCGCTAGGCATCTACAGTTTTCAAAAACTCCCCATTGACGCCGTCCCGGACATCACCAATGTCCAGGTGCAGATCAACACCACGGCCCCCGGCTATTCGCCGTTGGAAACCGAGCAGCGCATCACCTACCCGATGGAAACCGTGATGGCGGGCTTGCCTCATCTGGAGCAGACGCGGTCGCTATCGCGCTATGGTCTGTCGCAGATAACGGTGATCTTCAAGGACGGCACCGATATTTATTTTGCACGGCAACTGGTCAATCAACGCATCCAGGAAGCGAAAGATAAATTGCCCAATGGTATTACCCCGAAGATGGGGCCTATTGCCACAGGCCTAGGGGAAATTTACCTATGGACTGTCGAAGCTAAAGACGACGCAAAAAAGCCGGACGGCTCAAGTTACACTGCAACTGACCTGCGTGAAATCCAGGACTGGATCATCAAGCCGCAGTTGCGCAACGTGCCGGGGGTGACCGAGATCAATACCATCGGCGGTTACGCGAAACAATACCAGGTTGCGCCGATTCCGGAAAAGCTCGCGTCCTACGGTTTGACTTTACAAGACATCGTGGTCGCGCTGGATCGTAACAACAATAATGTCGGTGCGGGGTATATTGAGAAGCACGGCGAACAGTATTTGATCCGCGCACCGGGTCAGGTTAGTTCGATAGAGGATATTGGCAACATTATTCTTGGCAACGTGCAGGGCGTGCCGATCCGTATTCGCGATGTCGGCCAAGTCGAATTTGGCCGCGAATTGCGCACCGGTGCCGCCACCGAAAATGGCCGAGAGGTCGTGCTGGGCACGGTGTTCATGCTGATTGGACAGAACAGCCGTGCCGTTTCGCAGGCGGTTGACAAGAAGATGGCGGACATCAATCGCACCCTGCCTGAAGGCGTGCAGGCTGTCACAGTCTATGACAGGACGGTATTGGTCGATAAAGCCATCGACACGGTCAAGAAGAATTTAATGGAAGGCGCAATCCTGGTGATCGCCATTCTGTTCCTGTTCCTCGGCAACATCCGCGCGGCCGTCATTACCGCGATGGTGATACCGCTGGCGATGCTGTTTACCTTTACCGGCATGGTGGCGTACCAGGTCAGCGCCAATTTGATGAGCCTGGGCGCACTCGACTTTGGCATCATTATTGATGGTGCGGTGGTCATTGTCGAAAACTGTGCGCGACGGCTCGCCCACGCCCAAGTGCTGCAAGGGCGGCCATTGAACCGTAGCGAGCGCTTTCAGGAAGTATTTACAGCCTCGAAAGAAGCCCGGCGAGCGCTGCTGTTCGGCCAGTTGATCATCATGGTCGTTTATTTGCCGATCTTTGCGCTGACCGGCGTGGAAGGCAAGATGTTCCATCCAATGGCTTTTACGGTAGTGATTGCCTTGGTCGGCGCTATGATTCTTTCAGTGACCTTCATTCCAGCCGCAGTGGCCATCTTCATCGGCGATAAAGTGACCGAGAAAGACAATATCCTGATGCAATCGGCCAAGCGGTTTTATGCGCCGGTGCTGGATCGGGCGATGGCCAACAAACCCGTGGTATTAACCTTCGCGGTGGTAGCGGTGATTTTGTCCGGCCTGTTGGCGACCCGTATGGGTAGCGAATTTGTGCCGAGCTTGAATGAAGGCGATTTTTCTATTGGGGCGTTACGTACGCCCGGCACCAGTTTGTCGCAATCGGTCGCCATGCAGCAGCAGATTGAAAGCTCTCTGAAACAGCAGTTTCCGGAAATCGAACGGGTGTTTTCCAGAACCGGCACCGCCGAGATTGCCTCAGACCCGATGCCGCCCAACAATTCGGATGGCTATATCATGCTCAAGCCAGCCGATCAGTGGCCTGAGCCGAAAAAATCAAGGGACGAACTGCTGGCTGCCATACAGGCAGCGGTCAACAAACATCCCGGTAACCTGTACGAATTCTCCCAGCCCATTCAATTGCGCGTGAATGAACTGATTTCAGGCGTGCGTAGCGATGTGGCCATCAAAGTGTTTGGCGATGACATGGTTGTGCTGAACGACACGGCAAACAGAATTGCATCGGTGATCAGGAATATTCCTGGCGCATCCGAGGTAAAAGTCGAGCAAACCACAGGCCTGCCCGTGCTGATGGTCAACATTGATCGCGATAAAACTTCGCGTTATGGGCTGAATGTGGGTGACGTGCAGGATGCCGTGGCTATAGCCATTGGCGGAAAAGAAGCCGGCACTTTGTTTCAAGGCGACCGCCGCTTCGACATCATCGTGCGTCTGCCGGAAAACTTGCGCAGCAATATGGAGGCCATTAAGCGCTTACCGATTGCATTGCCGTTTGCGCCGGGCGCAAACGGCTCGGTGACGTATATTCCGCTGGCCGAAGTGGCAAGTCTGGAATTGTCGCCAGGGCCTAATCAGATCAGCCGGGAGAATGGAAAACGCCGGATCGTGGTCAGCGCCAACGTACGAGGCCGCGACATCGGTTCATTTGTTGCCGACGCGCAAGGACATCTTGAGCAACAAATCAAAATACCACCCGCTTATTGGACTACATGGGGCGGACAGTTCGAGCAATTGCAATCGGCCACGCAGCGCTTGGAAATTGTGGTGCCGGTGGCATTGATACTGGTTTTTACATTGTTGTTCATGATGTTTGGCAACATCAAGGACGGTCTGTTGGTTTTTAGTGGCATCCCATTTGCGCTGACCGGCGGCTTGGTTGCGCTGTGGTTGCGCGACATTCCGATGTCGATTTCAGCGGCAGTGGGTTTCATCGCCTTGTCGGGCGTGGCGGTACTGAACGGTTTGGTGATGATTGCCTTTATCCGCAGCCTGCGTGAAGAAGGCATGTCGCTGGATAAGGCGATTGTCGAGGGGGCGCTGACCCGTCTTAGACCGGTACTCATGACAGCTTTGGTGGCGTCATTCGGTTTTGTGCCGATGGCGCTGGCCACCGGTACCGGGGCTGAAGTTCAGCGCCCCTTGGCTACCGTGGTGATCGGCGGCATCCTGTCGTCAACGGCGCTGACCTTATTGGTATTACCGATTTTGTATTGGTTCGCCCATCGCCAGGACGAACACATTACAACCGCGACGCCTGACGGTGAGGCTATGGCTTTTAATGAGGAATTGAATCATGAGTAACTGCAATCAAACAGAAAAATCCTGCTGTTACCCTGGCGAGAAACCGGATGCCTCCCAGCCGACGCCATCAAACTCGCCGAGCGACATGACGTTCAAGATCGAAGGTCTGGATTGCGCCGAAGAAGTCGCCACCTTGAAAAGCGCAATCGGTCCGCTGGTGGGCGGCAGCGACAAGCTGGCCTTCGATGTTTTAAACGGGCGCATGATGCTGTTGTCTGATGCGGAGCCTGTGACGGAAAAAACTATCATAAAGGCGGTCGCTGCAACCGGTATGAAAGCCGTTCCTTGGCAACCCGGTCAGACAGAGGCCGATGCCCAGCAACTGCACCGTTCGAAGACCGTTTATACCGTGCTCAGCGGTTTGTTTATTGTGGGCGGCATGATCATTCATATCGCCATGGCCGAAGGCTTAGCGAATCTGCAAACCGTTTTCAGCCTGCAAGAAAATGTTGAACTGCAATGGGACGTGGTGACTCGCTATCTGCATAGCTTATTGAATGCCCACGCTCAGCAGGCGATACCGCTGCCGGAAAAAATAGCCTTTGGCCTAGCCGTCACTTGCGGTTCCCGGCATGTGATTGTGAAAGCGTTTTATGCCTTGAAGCGCTTGCGGGCCGATATGAATTTGCTAATGACGATTGCCGTTATCGGCGCATTATTCATTGACGAATGGTTCGAAGCGGCAACGGTCAGTTTCTTGTTTGCCCTGTCTCTGGCAATTGAAAGCTGGAGTATAGGCCGCGCCCGTCATGCCGTTGAAGCCTTGCTGGATTTAGCGCCATCGACGGTTAGGGTCAAGGAAGAAAGTGGACATGAACGCATAGTATCTGCCGCAGAAGTCAGTATAGGCGCACAATTTATTCTCTCCCCAGGCGATAAAATCCCGCTCGATGGCGAAGTCACCCGAGGTTCCAGTTCGGTCAATCAGGCACCGATTACCGGAGAAAGCATGCCCGTGGCCAAACAAGTCGGCGATGAAGTGTTTGCCGGTAGCATTAATGGCGAGGGAACGCTGGAAATCCGCTCCACCAAACGCGTGACGGATACCACCCTCGCACAGATCACGCGTCTGGTCGGGGAAGCGCATGGCAAGCGCACCGAAGTCGAGCAATGGGTGGAGAAATTTGCGCGTATTTATACACCGGTCGTGATGCTGGTAGCGTTGGCGATGTGCATCATTCCGCCGTTGTTTTTCGAAGGCGTCTGGGATGAATGGTTTTACCAGGCCTTGGTGTTGTTGGTCATCGCTTGCCCCTGTGCGTTAGTGATTTCGACACCGGTGAGCATTGTTGCGGCGCTGGCCTGTGCCGCCCGGCAAGGCGTTCTCATTAAAGGCGGTACTTATATTGAAGCCCCCGCAGCCATTCAGGCCTTTGCTTTTGACAAGACCGGCACGCTGACCCGCGGTGAACCGATTGTGACCGGTGTCTATCCGTTCAACAGTCATAGCGAAGAAGAGCTATTGTCCCGCGCTGCCGCGCTGGAAGCGCGTAGCACTCATCCGCTGGCGAAAGCCATATTACGTCACACAGAAACACTCGGTATCCGTGTGGCCAGCGCCGACAATGTGACGGTGTTGCCCGGCAAAGGCGTTACCGGACTATTTAACGGCACGGATTACTGGCTGGGATCGCGTCGTTATCTATTGGAACGCAGTCAGGAAATCCGCGAAATCAGCGACAAAGCCATTGCCCTGGAACAGACCGGACAAACCGTGATTGCGATTGGCAATGACCGGCACATCTGCGGCCTGATTGCGGTTGCCGATCAACCCCGCGCTGACATTCAATCGATTTTGCAGGCCTTGAGACAGACGGGTGTTAAACACCTGGTCATGTTGACCGGTGACAACCAGGTAACCGCCAATAACATCGCGGCCCAGATTGGCATCGATGAGGTACATGCTGAATTGTTGCCCGCCGATAAAGTGGAGATCGTCGGTCAAATGGTCGAGCAATACGGACAGGTGGCGATGATAGGCGATGGTGTCAACGATGCACCGGCGCTAGGGCGGGCCAGTCTGGGGATTGCGATGGGCGTATTAGGATCGGATGCGGCTATCGAAATAGCCGATATCGCCTTGATGGGCGACGACCTTTCAAAGCTGCCTTGGCTGATCGGACATTCCAAACGAACGTTATCGATCATTCGACAGAATATTACCTTTGCGCTGACGATCAAGGCGGTTTTCGCTACGCTCGCCTTTGCAGGAGTGGCGACCTTATGGGAAGCCATTGCCGCCGACATGGGAGCTTCTTTATTGGTTGTGGCAAACGGATTGAGATTGCTACAGACTAAATAGGGTTGAGCTTGCCTACTTTGAAGCCCAGGAAATCAAATACTGTCTGTCAACCGTGTGTCCCATCGTTCTTCTCAGAAGAACGATGGGACAGCTCTGATCAATTAAATTCCGGCCATGTAGCCCTTTATTATTGTTTGGGTTCATGATCCATCATTGGTGACCTCCGCAGCACCCATCATTTCCCATCATGTCGTGCATGTGCTGCATGTGCTCCATATGTTGATCCATCATCTGCTTGCGCTCTTGGGGGTTCTTCGTCTGGCGTATTTCGGCTAGTTCCTTTTCCAATTTCTTAATTTGTTCCTGCATCTCCTTTTCGGACATTGGCTTTTGTTGCTCTTCAGCGGCAAACGCAATGGGACTGCCAAATGCTATCAAAGCAATTATGAATAGAGCGGATACTTTCATGAGTTTTCTCCTAACGAATTGATTAGAACAGTGGATTTAAATCACTATGGATATAGCTTCTCTGCCAATGGCCGTAAAACAGACAACAGCCTCAGATCGAACTCCTTCTTTGGATTTTTTCTTATACCATGATTTCTACAACTGCACAATTAGGATAAATACAGGTGTTCTCAACTTATCCCTCCACTGATTGATCACCCGGCTTACAAGGCTAGTATCATTTTTCCGTGTTTGGAGATAGTGAGAGTCAGCTAAGGTGCAATATCCAGACACCCGCAGCAGTTTAGTGGGGATAGGCAGCAAAGGGTCGGGTGTTGACCGCCCGCTCTTCAGATTCATCGCCGGAAAGCTGTCATTTTTTTTGGGTTTTACCAATCGCGCATTTCACCTTAAATTAAGCGATAATCGGCATTCCGTCCGTATGGACAATACACCAGCAATGGTTTTTTTAAAGTCAGAGAAAGTGATGGCAGCATTAGTAGAAGGCAAAGTAAAGTGGTTCAACGATGAAAAAGGCTTTGGTTTCATTGAGCAAGCCGGCGGCAAAGATGTCTTTGTCCACTTTAGTGTGATCCAAGGCAGCGGTCGGAAAAGCCTGAAAGAAGGCCAGCGCGTGACGATGGAAGTGACCGCTGGGGCCAAAGGCCCACAAGCTGAAAACGTGACGCCTTTATAGTCGTCTAATCAGAGGTCTGCCAAGCGTGAAACCCAGTCCGGTCTAAACGCTTGTTTTTATTGTAAATAATGGCGGTAAATCTCGACGTTTTAACATAATCAGCGTTATGCGAAGTCACACTGTTAACGCAATATAATTGCGTCCTGTTTTAGCAAAGTTGAAATGTCCTATCTGGAGTAACTTAACCACGCGTTAATTTACCCGGGAGTCGGAAGCAATGTGTGTAGTGGCCCGATAACATAAATCGCAGGAACTGATACCCAAAAAAGGCTTTAATACCCCAACGTTTTTCCCTGCATCTAGCATTTTACCAAGCTTGATTGAAAACTCTGCTCCCACGGTAGATGTCTCCCAATCTTCTGGAATCACCCCGACCTCGGTCAGCTTATAACCCGGCGGAACAGTCGCAGCCGCGCCGAAAGCCCTGTCGCCGGGAGCGTGGAGCCCCAACTGGGCAACAGGCAAATAGCGGCGGCTGGCTTCCTTTACACCCCTGTCCGCTTCCCTATCTCGCGGCTCACTCATTGCTCCGCCTCGCGTAAGGTATCTTCCAACTCTCGCCGCAGCTCTTCCCTATCCGGCAGGTACAGCTGATATTTCTGCACGAATAATTGGCTGTTCAGGTTGTAGGTGGCGTATTCCACCAGCAGTTCGTCTTTATGCCGACTGAGGATGATGCCGATGGGCGGATTGTCGCCTTCGATATTTTCCTCGTTGGCAAAATAGCCCAGGTACATGTTCATTTGGCCAATGTCGTGATGCTGCACATCGCCCATTTTCAGGTCGATCAGCACAAAGCAACGCAAAATACGGTGATAAAACACCAGGTCTACTTTGTAATGGGTGTTGTTGAGGGTAATGCGGTATTGCCTGCCGACAAAGGTGAAGCCTTTACCCAGCTCCAGTAAAAATTGCTGCAAATGATTGCACAACAAGGTTTCGAGTTGGGTTTCCGAGACCTGCGCCGGCTCCGGGATTTTCAGAAATTCAAAAATGTAGGGTTCGCGCAGCAGATCGGTGGGTTGGGCCAGCGTTTGGCCTTGTGCGGCCAACTGCAATACCCCGGCTTTATCTTTACTGGCCGCCAGTCTTAAAAACAAGGAAGAGGCTTTTTGGCGTTTCAGCTCCGGCACCGACCAGCGTTCGGCGATGGCCTGTTTTTCGTAGAAACTACGTTCCAACTCGTCATCGAGCTTTAATAATTCGACATAGTGTGACCAGCTCAATTGGTGAGAAGGCTTCTGACTTATTGGGTAACGCAAATAGAACAGGCGCATGTAGACCAAATTGCTGCGACTGAAGCCTTTGCCGTGGCGCAGGCTTAAGTCGGTAGCCAAGGTGCCGATCAAGGCTTTGCCATACTCGGCGCGGATTTTGCCGTCTTGCTCAAACTCGATGATATGCCGACCCACTTGCCAGTAGGTTTCCAGCAGACTGATATTGACAGCCTGCATGGCCTGCACCCGGCCTTGGGTATAGCTGTCGGTGATGCGCTCCAGCAGGGTTTGATAATCAGTGTTTTGGGTCAACTCCATGCAAACCCCATCCTTTGCAGGTGGCCGTTGACTTTGGCTTCCAATGCGTCCACTCGCAAATTGATTTGTGGCACCGGGGTTTCGTAGCGTTCGGCCAGTTGCTTGACGCGCTGGGTCAATTGCTGGCTGATGCGGTCCATTTCGCCGTGGATGCCCTTGAGGGCGACCATGTCTTGAAAACTGGCCCCTTCCGGGATGGTGACCGGGGCATAAGGCATGCCGGCGTATTTATCACTGACGTATTTGATGAACAACAATACCAGCACATAATCCTTGTACTGAGATGCATCCATTCCGCCGCGCAGTTCGTCGCAGCTTTTCCATAGCGAGCTATACAGCTCGGATTTTTTGATGGCCATGTGTGTTTGTTATTATCTACCGGTAGAAATTTGGGGGTAGAGTGATTATAAAATCCTTGTAACCTTAAGTCGTGAGGTTAACTCTAGTGAGCGGAGAATACACTGATAGCGAGCGCTGTTTCAATTGCGGCCTATACGCGAATCGCTTGATAACCTTTTTTACATTTGGCCGTGCACAACTTATTCTCGGCAACGATGGCTTCTTCCTGGGTGTCGAACCACTCCTTCCTGACCGTGCCTGGAGAACCTACCCTGCCCCACTCCTTGATCAGCGACCAATCATCAAATAGACCCGGCGTTACAAACATCTGATAAAAACGATGCATGTTGTCTTTGTCATCGTGTCGTTCCATATATAGATGATTCATCGCTTACTCTCCAGAATGGTTGACGGACTTTTCACTTTGCGTAGATTTCATCCCCGCTTCCCGAATCCGCATAATGGTTTGCCAGGTGGTTTTGAATTCCCGAGCCAACTCCGAAACGTTGCTGCCAGCGGCCAATCGTTTCACCACTTCAGCACGATCTTCCGCATTGATCGCCGGCGGCCGACCAAACTGCTTACCCGCGGCCTTCGCGCGACTAAGGCCAGCCTGGGTTCGCTCAATCAGCAGATCACGCTCAAACTCAGCGACCGCTGCGATCACCTGCATAGTCATCTAGCCGGCAGAACTGGTCAGATCAGCGCAAAGTCGGGTAATATTCAGCAGCCTGTATGAAGAGCCTCCATGACTGAAGCGTTACTACTCTTGTTCATCCTGACTATGGTGTATTTCATGACGAAGAAACCTAAAACCACCCCCGAAAAGCCAATATCTACAAAGGCCAAAGCGGAACAACCTGCAGCACCGGTAGCCAGTAAAACTACCGCTAAAAAAACCAGCACCACGCAGAAAACCCCGAAAAAGACCCCGGATGTCGAAGCCAACGCTAAGGCTGAACAGACACCTACGATCAAAGTGACTAAAAAACTAACGGAAACGCCTACAGCAGCTATAACTCCCTCTGCCGAAACCGAACAACCTAAAACTACCAAAACCACCGCTAAAAAATCCAGTCCAGCAAAGAAAGCGCCGAAAAAGCCTGAAACCGCAGTCCCGGAACCCGTAGTGGCAACGTCGGAAATATCGGCAAGTGAACGGACCGGTTTAACCGCAGGCAGCATTTGGCATTACTTATCCGAGAACGGCGCTACCTCGGTTACAAAACTGATTAAAGAACTGCCGGAAGAAGAAAAAGTCATCCAGCGAGGTATTGGCTGGTTGGGCCAGGAAGGCAAAATCACACTGAGTATCTTAGACCGGGCCGAGATGATAGCGCTGAAAGAATAGCTTTGCTTGTAATAGGACGGGTAATGGCCAATCAGTTCGTCCTTGTTTCACAGTAAAGGATGACGATTTTGATCGGGCGTTCGTGGTTTGGCCGCTAATTTTTGTATCAGACTAAAAGCGTTTTATTGCGATGGATCTGAAATTAAAATTGGCAGAATTTATTGGTTTGTAGAAATTTGCGTACTCACAGTTTCGGCCACTATGTGTAGTTCCAAATTATGTGTAGATCGTTCCTATCACCTGGATGAGAGGTAGATTCCACGTGGGATACAGCCAATATGAGTAATTCTTAGCTTCACATAGTTTCGCCGGTAGTCCTGAAGTAAAAACTCATAGGCATCAGGGATTCAATGACTCACGTCCTGCGCCACTCAACCAGTAAGCTATTTGATAGCCAATTGACACCCTAACTTGAGATTTCATGACTATCACAATGAATCAAAGTGCTGGACTCAACAATGAGCCGATGTAATCTAACCGATGGCAAGTGGATGCTGCATCTTCAAGCATTGAAATTATGTGTAGTTGCACTTGGCCTTATGCAACGGATACCAAGGGCTGAGCCATAAGACAAATTTGCATATACACATAGTTTGGATCTACACATAGTGGCCGCTATGTGTAGATCAACATAACGGCCAATTGCCGACCTTCGGGGTTGATTTCTGAATGGCCGGTTTATGTCATAAATTGCTCATGTAACGGGTAGAATAAGGAGACGCGGTCAGCGTCTGTCTTGATTCGATTGATGGGCATGGCCTTTACGACTACTATTCACCGGATAAGCTCCTTATTCGATTGATATGTGTTTTTAAACACACGTAAACTACTCATACAAAACCTGCTCTTGAGTGTAGTATGTGCTTTTCCCCCCAATTTTTTCGTTAATAATCGAATGACCTGTTGGTGATTCTGTGGCATTTTTGTTATGAACGCATAAGAAATCTCGTATTTCACCACTTATAAGATCAGGCTTTCTTTCGACTATTGAATTTTCAGCCCTCAAAAGCACATCCCCAATCTTCTGATGAAGAACCTCTATTGCATCCCTCGGTAGTTTTCCACATTTTGTTTTTGGTGATATTAGAGCAGCCCAAAGTATTTCATCCGCATAAGCATTGCCAATGCCTCTCATATTGCTTTGATCTATGAGAAAACCCTTGACTGTTGCGGTTTTCTTTTTATCCAAGCATGAAGCAAGATAATCAATTGTAAAGTTCTCAGAAAGCGCATCTGGTACATCTGAATATTCTGGATTTATTACCGCAATTGCTTGCTGCATAAAATCTGACATGACAAAAAAATCACCATCTTCAAATTCTAATTTGATTATCTGGTGTTTAATATTTCCTTCTTCATTAATATATAACTGCCCTTCTCGCATTAAATGCATGCTGACCTTAACCCCATTATCAAAAGAGAAAATCAGCTCTTTTCCTTCCCTGCTTACAGCACTGACAGAAGCCCCACACAAGGCATCCATAAAATGTTCTGTAGTTGTGGTTTGCTTCTTAGTTTTTGACGCGTTCACTTTCAGGACTTTTTTACCCAAAAGACGCTTTTCTAGGTTTTTACTTATGACTTGTAAATCTGGGAGTTCAGGCATTGTTGTTCTCCAGTAATTTCTCAGTGTGCTCAGATGAGAGTGGAATTGTCTTGGATACCAGCGTTTCAAAATCATCATTCAGGAAGTTCCAAAAACTCGATTCCTTCTGAAATTCGAATGTAGGAACATTCTTTTTCTTATCGGTAGTTGGGTAGAAAGCGACTATTGCGCTATTGTCGAATTTGTAGAAAGAATATGTGGGGTAAAAGTCATAAAGCCTCAATACAACTTTCCTTGGGTACTTCTTTTGGATGTTTAGAAAGAAATTAACAGCATCTTCTACCAATCCCAGGATATAGCGCCCATCATCGAAATTATATGCAAGCTGCCTCATTAGTGCGTCATTTAGAAAGTTTGGAAGGAAAATGTACAGTCTTTTTGATTCTTTTCTCTCTAGAAACCCCAAAATAAGATCATGGTTGTTTTCTCTCCAGCTCCTTGAGTGGATGAAAAAAAGCGCCAGTTCACTGGACATAGCAAGCAGAGTTTGGAATGCCCCCATAAAATCTTGAAACATTCCAGCTTTTGATAGCCCGGTAGACCGTAGATCAAGATCACGAATCTTTTCTCTCACTTCATAGCAAAACGGTGCTACAGCAGCACGTAGATTTCCATCGCTTCGATTGAAATATGTGCCTGGCTTTATTCCAAGCAGATCAGAAGGAAGATGCAACTCGCCACTGTCTTCGGGAATTAAAAAGTAAACTCGATCCTTACCTAGTTTTCCGACAAAAAGCCCAAACTCAAAGATTACGTTATCCCGTACAGCTTTATGACGTCTATTTCTTATTTTAAGGACATCGTCAGGACTGAATACGAATATTCCACAATCAAATTCATTGAGAGCATTCTCCAAGTCCTCTAATGAACTATTTGAAAGCTTGAAAATTCCCTGGCTCCATATAGTCACCTCAAAGTCATATGCAACTTCAGATTGGATGGCTCGGGCAAACGGCAAACTTTCAACGGATGAACCGATAAATACTCTTGGCTTCATACTCTAAACCCTGCTTTATTCTTCCATTCTCGCCGAACTGATTTTTTACACATAACAAGTTATTATATAGGTCTGCATATCTTGTACACTAAACATATTACTAAGGTCAATCTCCTTATGAAACCCTTGAAGTGTTGGATCGAACGCGTCGTCTTTTCTATGTGAGTTGCACAAGGGCATTGAAAGACTTAGCAGTCGTCCTCTTCACGACCGATCCTGAACAGGCAGAAGCACATGTGCGCCAACTTGATCTTTTTGAAGGTGAGGCCATTCACACAGAAGCCGTTTTCGAGGCAGCGTAATTCGGCCAAAAGAAATTTGGATTCGGTACCCCGTCTCAGGGGCTTGCGTTGCAATAGCACAAGGTGGGCGGCGGGGGCCTCAACCAGATGAGAGGGTCCAGCAAGGTGTTTACATGATGCATCACAGGCTTGCAGTTCGATTCGAAACGCTTCGTTCATTGTGGTTGCAGGCGATATGGTCTGGTAATGGCTCTAAGGCCCTCTTGCAATCCAATGGCGTAGCTCCTGCCCCCCTGGCTTCGGTAGTAGTAAGGACGGGCCAATGGATGATTTATATGACCATGAGATTTAATGAGGCTTTAAAGCTTAAGCAACCCGCTTTGAGTTAGTTATGTATTGAGTTTTAGATAGTGGCGACTTGTAATAGTCCTCGTCCAGAAAGCGTAATAAAGTTTTAAGGTCAGCCTTGTTGCCAGGCAACACAATTTTTTCAATCCCATCTGCAGTTGTTGTTGCGAGTGGAATATTGAATTCAGCTGCAACTGCTTTTATGTCATTTAAAGGTACATTTTCAAGAATTTGGCTTTGCTGAATTAGTGAAAACTTTCTTCTTACCCAAGTATCTGATATTGAAATTAAATTTGGAAGGCTATCTGCTGTTATAAGTTGCAATGAAGCAAAATCGTCAATGTCGCTGTCTGTTGCTTCTTTGTAATATTCACTCATATCGAATATTTGGCGGAGTAAATGAAAGCTAAAAAACTTTAAAGACCCGTCCTTGAGTATGGCAGTTAACTTCGAATCAATTGTTAAACCAATACCTTCTATTTTTTTATAGACGTTTGCTGAGTGAAATATAGATAGTCCATTCGTAGAGATGATTTTTCTTTTATCAAAGTGTTGAATCAGGATTGTTACCCCTCCGGATTGATCTATATAACCAGTGAATAAAGCCTTAATAATTTGAAAAACCTCTGGTGATGCGACAACCTCTGCTACTGAAAGTGGGTTTCTTATTACTATGGATAATCCATCTATATCATCAAAGTTCGCAATGACGAGCGCCTGACCGGAGTCCGGTTTATACTTGCCATCAAAAGCAATTTCCTGATCAATTGAGTTTGTAAATTGCATTTCTTGATTTTGTAGGAATGGAGTCAGTTCGCTTTGCACTTCCTGAGACAAAGAAAATCTTACTACCCTGCTAGCAGGATCATCGGTCAACGCAAACAAATTAAGCATTTTTACTATATCTCCATCAGCATATTTTCTGATATTTTTTTAACAAACTTCACACTTTTAGCGTCCCTTATGTCCCGCTTTGAGATCAAGACGTAAACAACTCCGGAAGATGATTCAACTTTATAAAATCTAAAGTGTAATAGCCGAAGTAGGGGGTGAGATGGCATTGCACTTATTAGCCACAATATTAGAACAAGGATCGATGTCAATATAACTATCATGTCAAATTGCAACTCCGAAGCGCGAGCTATGATTGGTATCAAGTAACTACCAACAAACATCAGCAACATAAAATCATTTGACTCAACTTTCTTTGCATCAAACGCAATCGATTCACTTGAGCGCGACAACATCTTGATTATTAGAATTGGGAGAATGGAACCAATACTGCCGATGACTAAAAGTTCTGCAACATCTTGTTGCCAGCCATGCTGGTCGAAGCGAACATAAGCAAGAGTCAACATTACTGGTGAAAATGCTGACATGAACAATAGAGTTTTTAACCAATTTCGCATAATAGTAATCGTATATACATAATAAGATATTTCCACAGACGAAAAGTAAGAGTAAATGCTTATTGAAGCATCTATTCACCAGCATTTACTACTGTACCCTCAAAATCATCACAAAGCTTATCAACCAAGTCTTCAGTTTCTTTGAAGAAGTATTCTCCAACGATCTGTCGATTGAGTGCCTTGTAGCGGCGATATATTTTCGCGAAATCATCATAAATTTCAGTTTCCGACACATGCGACTTAATCTTTACGATTAGCCGCATACCGTCTTTGTCGTTGCGCACATACTGGAAGAAATCTAAAATCTTGGCTTCAAAATCCTGTATCAGTGTGCCAGTTTTGGCCTCTTGCTCATTACGCGCGGCGATGATAGCTAGAATATCAAACTGCCCACCAGTGCCAGGTGGTGTCCCTACGGCAACTTCGGTTGGCTTCTTTTTCTTCCTTTTTGAGTCTTCGGGAATGACTTCAACCATGCCAATCTGATTATCAAAATACACCTCAATCGGGTCTTTAATGTCTTCGCTGCGGTGCATCATGTTGTAGAGGGTATTGAATTTACGCCAGAAGAATAAAAAGCTTGGCTCGCTGTACTTGGCATCCAGTTCAATCACATATTCAATCCGATTAAGAATGGTGAAATACTGGGCCGCTTTGGCCTTTGTATCGGCGGTTCTCTGGGGATTGGCATCGATGTATTTCTTTAAGCTGCTTTCAAAATCCAGGTAGTTTTCAGGGTCATCGCGTTTGACCGAATCTTTGTAAATCGCCATGAACACCGTAAAAAACTTATCGAAGGTGTCCGATTTTTTCAGTTCACTGAGCAGAACATCCAATACCTTTTTATCGCTGAACGGATCAAAGTCACTCACCACCACATCGGAAAAATGTTCAAAGGCATCTTTAATGTTTTGGACATTCACATTGTTGTAGGAGAAATCGACAATCTTGCAATCGTTCTTATATTTTGCGGTACGGTTAACGCGGGAAATAGTTTGAATGGCACTGATGCCATTAATTTCTTTATCCAAAAATAAGGTATGCAGTCTTTTATCGTCAAAGCCGGTTTGCAGCTTGGCGACCACAATCATCAAACCGTTTTTACTCAGCGCAAAACTTTCCAAGACCTTTTCTTCGGTCAACCCGCCATTCAAACCCGTGGCACTTTGTTCGTCCTGATTACTGGAATACACCACATGGATGGGTGCCTCGGCATATTTGGCGAATTTTGGCTGTTGTACCAAGGCGTTGAAGTGCTTGGTTACCGCTTCTTTGTAAGCAATTGCCGCTTTGATGGAATGTACCGCCAACATCGCCTTACCGGTACCGCGTATTTGGCGATAGACGTCTTTTACCAATAGATCGGCCACATACTTGGCTATGGCATCAATGCGATCACGATTTTCATAGATTTGTTTTTTCTGGGCGTCTTTGTAGTCTTTTTCAGTGAAACCGGTCAGCGGATTACTGGGTAGATCAAACAACATCTTAGAGGCAACCGGCACAATGTTTTTCAACGGGTTCAGAATAAAGCCATCCTCAATCGCTTCTTTCATGGTGTAGCTGTCAAAAGGCCGCCAAAGTTTTTCGCTTTCGGCATAACCACTGAATTCACCAAACCGTGCCAGAGAATGATCATCGGGGGTGGCGGTAAAGCCGATAATCAAATTCTTTTTGGTACGGGCGCCGGCATAAGCTGAATTATCAAACGGGCTTTGCAGCTCATCGAAGATGCTGATCATTTCTTCATGCTGGTCGCCGCTGTTAGAACGGTGGATCTCATCAATCAGAAACACGATGCGCATGTTAGCCAGTTTTTGCAGCACCTCAGCATCCAGCATTTCCCGCACCGAACCGAACTTTTGCAAGTTGACGATCACCAAGCGGGTATCCGATGCCAGCGCTTCTTGAAAGGTCTTTTTATTGGTGGCTTCCTTGACCATACGATTATCGATGTTCATGTTCAGCATCAATGAATCTATCTGGCTTCGCAGCTGCAAACGATCCACCACAATCATGATTTTGTCGTAAACGTATTCGCTCTTAGCGTAACTATCTGGGCGTCGCAAGTCTTTCAATTGCAATGCCGACCAACCGATGATGTTGGATTTGCCAAACCCAGCCGCGTATTGCATCAATAAGGAATACACGTTTTTATTATTGGAATAGGCTTTGCGTTTTTCCAGCAGCTCTTTTTTCTTGGCTTCGCCGACACCGGCCAACTGCTTTTCTAACAGCTGTTCAAAGTAATCGGGTTCTTTTTCATGCGCCAAAAACTCATCAATCTTGGCCATGATTTTATCGGTGCCGAATTTCTGCTTGGGGCGTGGTGAAATCAAGTGCCCTGCTTCATTTTTGACTTCTTTAACGCCTTTGTTCACATAGACATCACGCTCGATAAAGTTGTAATACAAAATCTCCTTTTCGATGAACAACTTGCCATACAGTGCAGTAAACAACTCTTTCAGCTTATCTTTTTTATCGGCATCGGGCTTTAACAATGGATAAGGCTTAAACACCCCAGACGCTTTTTTCTCAATCTCTTCCCGGTCAAATTTGCCTTCACGGCAGGTGGCCAACATTTCGTCAAAATAATCCGCCAGGGTGCGAATTACAAAGGTTTCGCCTATATCGGTGGTGGTGATATGAATGGCTTTTTCGAATATCTTCAGGAAATCTTTGCGATAAGCCAGCTTTTCGTTATCACTGAGCATGGCATTGCTATCAAACTGCTGATGATAGACTTTCACGGCCTCAAAATAATCTTTAATGACTTTGCCACGGCCATTCTTGGTGGCATTTTGGCTGGTGTAGTTGGATTTTAATTCGCTGTATCCCAAATAAATGCCATTCACAAACAACACAATATCCGGGCGGAATGAAAACACCTGCTGGCCTTGGTAACTGTATTTATAATGCAGCTCCTGCACCAAGGAGAAGATGTTTTCCTCAAACAGCGCATTGTCGTGGATTACGCTGTCACTGGTGTAAAACAGATGCAGCTTAATGCCCTGCAAAGTAATGGACTTGTTGGCGTTGATAAATAGCGCTTTGTTGCGGCTACTGCCACAGCGTTCCTGAATTAGCTCGATCAAATCCGCCAGTAACTTTTGCTTATTACCGCCGTATTTTTTCAGCAGCTGCTCATAAGGCTTTTTGTTCAGCTCGGTATCCGAGATAAACGCCTGCAAATCTTCTTCAATAATCAGCGATTGGGTGACGGTGTTGGCTTTAACTTCCTTATAACCCAAGCCATCCCGAAAAAAGGGGACTAAAAACTTATCTTGCAGGTGTAGTTCGTTCATAGCTCACTGGCCCATTCCGCTTTAACTCGTGCGATAACGTCGTGTAATAAGCTGGGCCGGATGTGTAATGTCGTTTGTTGGGGAATCGCGGCTAACAGCGCCACTACTTCAGACGGTGTGCGTAACTGTTGGCGAACAGCACGAATTAACAAACCCAAAGTGCCATGCGCGGTAATATTCAGGCTTTTAGCGGCTAAACGCGCGGCGGTAGTCTTCGCCATGCAATCCCCATTCAACATCATCCTGGATAAAGGTTTCAGTTAATACCTGTTGATGAGACTCCAGATAACGACGCAGGGCTTCTGTGACGATTTCCTGCAAGTTACCAGCCCATCCCTGTTGCACCAGTGTTTGCGCCTGTTGCCAGAGTTGATCGGGTATTTCAGTCTGGTGTGTGTTATTCATGGCGATGCTCCGGTTTAAATACACGAATCTTTCCCGTGACTATATCGTTAATCAGGGCTTTACGTAGTTCTTTGAGCTTGTCGATTTGGCTGTTGATGGTGGCGACGATGCGGTCGATGTGCGCGGTTTTTTCGTCGAGGTAATCCACAATTCTATGTTGCTCATCAATACTGCCAAAAGCTATAACAAAATTCTGAAACATTGGCATTCTTAAAGAATCAACGGTAGATTTGGCGTTGAGACGAAGTGCATCTTTATAGAAGTTTTCTCTCATATAATAGAAAACGAATTTACCTAAAACATGTCTAAAGTGGCTAATTTTGTAAACACGCTGGTGGTATTCAAATTTTTCATTCACATAGTGAAATACTTTACCTACTCCGACTCCATCCCCGGCTGTCAGAATTGCTTCACCATCAAATGAGTAAGAATTTATTCTCTCGATAGTTTGAGATCGAACAAAAAATGGATAACTCCCGCCTTCAACATTATCTACAGTATCCTTCCCACCGGTTTTTATGTATGCAAGATTCTTCAACCTCTCAACGCTCCAATGTTCAGGCACTTCGCCAAGCCACTCAACCTCACTGTCTTTCATCGCCACGGTTTTATCCAGTCCACGGGTGACGGTTTCGTTGATGAGGGATTGTTTGAGTTTGCCGTACTGATCCGCCTTTTGGCTGAGCAGATCAATTTTTCTGTCAATCTGTGCGGTTTTGGTGTCGAGGTAAGCAGCGATTGCTTCTTGTGTTAAATATGGTGGTACGGGAACCGTAATTGCACCGAGTTTATCGAAATATAATCGGAGCCTCATATCCATTATGCCTCGTGAATGCCTTTTAAATATTTGCTGGGCATTCCCTGTTCTAAATAAATAAGCAAAATATCTTTCATCCAACAACGTTGAATTAACTTTTCTCAAAACATCGTAAGCTGGACTCGTAACTCCATCATAGTCCGACAAGCCTACAGACCCCATCCATGCTAAAAGCTTATTGACTACGATATCGCCCTTTTTAACCATCCAATAGCCATCGGTAGAACTTGCCTTATTTCCGCGAGCTTCTAAATCTTTGCGTGGCCTAACCCCTATGCTGCTGTATAGGGATAACCTTTCGACAGGTTCAGGGCGAAGGGATTTTTGAGTTTCCTTAATCAAGGTTTCTTGTTCGTTATCAAACCAATAGCGCGCTTCGCTGGTGGTCACGACCACCGGCTGTTCTTTGTAATCCAGGCTGGCGATATAGGGTTTGATGTCTTGTTCAAAGTAGTCGGCAAGCGAGCTGTATTGCTGTGGGTCAAACGTGGTGATCGTAAACTCGGTGATGTCACGCTCGCCGTTGCTCAACTTTGTGGGCGTCAGTTTTTCGCTGGTTTTGGTTGCCGGTAATTGCGCGGCAAAACTGTTGCCGTGTTCATCGACATTGGTGAGCATGATTGCTTGTTTGTTGAAGTAGAAATACTCTTTATCAAACACGCGGGCGTAGTCATTATCTTGATAGGTGGTGAGGGTGTCGACGATCTCTAGGCGACTGGCGGCATCGACTTCTTTGCGCTTGGAGCCTTTGCTCTTTTTCAGCGGTTTGAATTTGTCACTGGCGTTAATCAGCATCACTTTGTCTTTGTGGTGCGGCTGTTTGTTTTTATTGAGTATCCACAAATAGGTGTAAATGCCGGTGTTAAAAAACTCGTCGGTCGGCAGTTGGATAACGGCTTCAACGATGTCGCTGTCCAACATCCATTTGCGAATATTGCTTTCAGCCGAACCGGCATCGCCGCTAAACAGCGTGGAACCGTTGTGTACCACTACGCCCATGCCGACGCTATCCAGCTTGGAAATAAGGTGCTGCATAAACAACAGCTGCCCGTCTGAGATTGATGGCAAGAATTTAAAACGGCCGGTTTTGTCGTGGGTGATGTCTTTTTCGTAGCCTTTCCAGCTGACGCCATAAGGCGGATTGGCGATGACGACATCAAATTCTTCATTATAAAATTTATCGTCTACCAGGGTGTTGCCGTGTTCTATTTTGGAATCGGGGCGAAAGCGACTTTCAATTTTGGCCAGCGCGTAAAGCGCGTCATTCCAGTCTTGACCGAAGGTTTGCGTGAGACGTTTGAATTTTTGGTTGATGCGATCTTCAACCCCAAACAACATGTTGCCACCACCGCATGTACAGTCGTAAATTTTTAACAGCGTGTCGGATTCTTCAATCTTGGAAGCGATGATTTCGGCAATCAACGCGATCACGTCGTCGGGGGTGAATTGTTCCCCAGCCGTTTCGGCGGAAATATCCGCCCATTTTCGCTTGATGTGTTCTTCTAATGTGGTGATTTCGGAGTTGTTAAAGGGCTTAAGATCGATCTCCGCCCATAATTTGGTATAGCCCAATAAGACTTTTTTGGCTTTAAGCTTGGTCACCACACCTTTGATGTCGAGGAATTTTTCGCCCTCGGACGCCTCTACGCCGAGCAGGTCTTTGGTTTCACCGTCAAAGCCTTTAAGGTAAGCATCAAAGTCAATCTCGAAGGACTTGTCGTTTTTGCAGATGTCGGTTAATGACTGGTTTTTTTCAAAAATGAAAATGTTATAGCCCTGACCTTTGTCGCGGATCATGTCATAAAGGTCGTTTTTATCGATACCGTTAAACGCGGCTTCACCAATATCGGCTTTAAGCTCATCAAACATGCGGATCAGGCGGCTTTCAATCATCGCCAAGGCAAAAAACGGCATCATAAAAGAGGGCCACTCGGATTCTTTAATGCCGCTGCCCCGTAACAAGTCAGCCGTTGCCCAGATTTTTGATTCGTATTGGAGGATGTCCATTCTGTGTTAAGTTCCAGTTTTGGTGATTTAAGTCAGCCGGATTTTAAGGCGGGCTTTGATTTATGATGGAAAGCATAACGACAATTTTAACATTGAATAAGCCCCGCCTATATAGAGCTGTATGTATCAGCACACCATTACAATTCAAGTTTCACCATACATTGTCGGACAAAAGAATTGTCAAGCCACACAATCAATACCGAAGACTGTTAGAGCGTTCACTCCCGATGACTCAGCCATAATAATGGTGGCTTGTGCCTGCATGTATTCAACAAGTGCAGAGAACGGTTTGCTCTTCTCCCCCCCAGGGATGTCCCAAGCTTTGTCGTCGAGCCTAAAAAGCACTAGAACTCCATGAGCACTGTTAAAACCCTTCAAGTATTGGCTTACGATTTGCGTTCGCAATGTATCGGTAAGTGAATTCGCTGAGTAGCTATGTTCTCTGGACAACGGCTTTATCTCGACGCAGACTTTCCCTTGCGGGCAGCCAAGCTGGATATCCGGCTCCTTATTTTTGTCTACCTCTTCTTCGCGAGTGACAGTAAACCGCCGATTTTGAGTTTCTCGAAAACGTGCTGCAAGCCAATTCTGTAAATGCTTTTCGGGTATGTTTGGACTGAAAAGGCCTCGGTCGCTGAAGGGCCCCTCCTCAGTGCCTTTGCGTATTTCTTCTAAGCGAGCTATGACCTGTTTAAAGAGTTGAGCTTCGCTTTCTGGATCTGTAACGAAGGGCGAGCTGATGTTGTAAAGGTTACGCGGATCAATCTGTGAAGTCTGCAAAGCTTCCAGTGCCGCATGTTCCATTATTCGATCACCCAACCATTGCTTCGTGTTGGGTGAGATTTCTGCTGTTTCAAGTTCAATAAGTGCGCGATGAGCCGCCAAACCTCTTGTCTGGGTAAGAAGGTTCGGAATTTTTGAGCGAAGCTCTAACACAACATGTTCAAACACGCCCTGGTTCTCTTCGCTAACTTGAGTGTCTGGAGATGGTTGATGTTGAGTGAGAAGGCGATGTAATCGAAGCAAGACGTCTATCGCAGCAACATTGGCTGGTTGTTTGAACCATCTACAGTCGTTGGCCATTCTGGCAAAAGAATTGACTAGCTCGCCCGCTACAGTGGGCGAGTTGGCGACGTAATCCTCGAACCAGGCCCAAGCGGACGCAGGATCTTCTTCCAGCCAGGTACGGAGCCAATGTATCTCGCCAACCAGTCCTTGTGGCGAAATGGAGGCGACAACCTTGGCACGACAGAGGTCTGTCAGAACATCGGAGGCGATGAGTCCACCGGCACGAAGTGCCTTGACGACATCCTTTAATGTTTTTGGGTGACTGATACGCCCATCTGTAATCATTGGCGTCAATGGTGCCAGTAACGCAGCACCAACATCAGCGGAGCAGCGAAGCGCCATCTCGAGACAACGACGCAACCCATGTGTATCGGTCGCCAGTTGCGCTTCACTTTCAATGCATGACTTAAGTGACTCTGAAACTGCGGGGGGGTGAGCAGTAACCAACGGTTCGAACCAGTCTGGCCCGTTCAGCTCCCATACGGCAAGTTTGGCTGCCCGGCCAGCATCGACATCGGGCAAAGATGCGATTTCCATGCCTTCATCCAGCAGCGTGTGCAAACCGGCCAACGCAGCGAGCGCGTCCCAAGGAACTGTACCATCGCTGTAGTCCGCTGGATTTGGAACTTCAGTTGTTGCCCATTCTACCTTGAGCCCGGCAGCTAACGCATCCGCCACAGTCTGATCGAAATCCCTCGCAATCAACCCATAGTCAACGTGCGTGAGACTATTTCGACCTGATTGATTGTAGGAATAGTTAATCAGCCAGTGGAGACGCCCTTTATGACTTGCGTCGCGGATATGCTCGACATTGCTCAGAAGTTGTAACCTGTTTACTTCATGTTGGGCCTGTAGCCCGCGTTTTCGAGCGATTTCTTTACTTTTCCATTCCCGACGATGCTTTGCACCGTCTATCCAGTTTGTGCGTTGAGTGGCTATACATGTTGTTCGAGCTTCGTTGTCTGTTCCTGAGACAAGGGACGCCAGTGCATCTGTGCGCTCACGTCCCCGGAGCCCTCGGAAGATCACATCCATTCCAACGGTGAACCAAATGTTGCGCAAGTCTATGTTGGTGACGCCATCATTTGCTCGCACGATCAGTTGGGGCACGTCATCGGCTGCGAAGCTCACGAGGCAGTCCATGCCCCAGACAAGTCTGCTAGTCGAATGGGTGATGTTCTCGGACTGTGCAATCTCAAGTGCAATTTGCCAGCGCAGTCCTGGATGATTCGCAACAATGGAATGGATGCGGCTGAATTCCTCGCGGTTGGTGAAGCCGGTGTCCCTTAGCGCCTCAAGGCGCTCGGCCGCCTCCATACAGGCCTCCGGATAGTTGGTGTGTGTTCGTGGCAGTAGTGTGAGCAAGCGCTCGAAGCAGTCCGGCAGCACATCCAATAGCCAAGCCCGTTCGGGCTGGTCCGAATCCGGGAATCGTGCGAATCGCTTTCCCTGTTCAGGCTTCGGTAGTGCCTCAAGTACAGCTCGTAACAGCGCCTCCGCCGACACAGCGTTCGTCTCCGGGAGCATGTCGTCCTTCAGGGTGCGTGACATAGGACTTGCTCCGTAGCTTCCCTCAGACTGAGTTGCCCCGAAAATCGCAACCAGTTGCTCGACGCTCAGACTCTGCCAATCTGCGGCTGGCAGTGCCGACGCGATGAGTTCGTTGGTAGTGAGAAGGCCAGAAACAAGGTCATCTTTGATGGCTATGCGCTGCTCGGGTGTTGCTATCGTCTTTAAGACTGTGAGGGCGTATCGACGCTCGCGATGGCTCGCAACGGTGTTCCTATAAATGCCGAACACTGCCTCTGCACAATCCGCTAGGTGTCCATGCTTGATTATGGGGAATAGTGCACTTGTGACCTGCGTCGACAGATCAGGTGTTACCAGTATGCCAGCGACGAGACCCGGTGACAGCCTCCTGCCAACCCGCCGGAACTCACTTATGTCGTTGTACCAGTCGGTTCCGAGCCCATTCTTCAGGCGGTTGACATAACCCATAAAGGCTCTATCGGCGGACAGAGAATCCCATGCCTCCGGGTCACCGTCGAACAATAGCATTTCAGGAAAGTACTGTGTAAGCCATTCACGGGCAGCGACGTTGATTGTTGCGAGCCAACAAAGTGCCCAGCGACGATTAGGAATGAGCACGACTGTGCCAAAAGGTGAAGAGGCAAAGAGCGTGAGCATACGATGGAACGGAACACCAATAGCTAATTGTCTGTTCACCCAACAGGCTGCTAGATATGCTCGTATTATCCGGTGGTGAAACCGAACCCTTCCAAAGGTTGCTTCATCAAAGACGGCTGCTGAAAGAAGGCGAGCGATCTCGTTTGGCTTCCACCCTGAAAGCACAGATGATGGCGCAACTTCGTCGGCCCTAACGGTTGGCGCAGATTCAGTTGCTATGTAGGCGCGGCCTGAAAGCTCCGCAGCGGCAGCAAGCTCTTCTGCTCCCCTACGTAGTTGGTCCTGAGATAGCACGGCTCCCGCAGCGCGGTAGCTCGGGTTCATCTCGGTCAATCGGTTCTCGATGTTGAATTCAATAAGCTCTCGGTAGGTTCCCAAGCTGCGCTTTTCATTCCACAGGCGAACCATCCACCCCAGATCAAGGGGGCGGGTGGCCATAAATGCATAGCCGCCATCAGAGACCGTATCCCAGAATGCCTTGGCATCGAGCACACCAAAGGCTTCGGCAAGTCTCTTCGCTTCCGAAATGGAGAGAGGATCAATGGAGACGACGAGCGGCTCAATGACTTCCATAGTCGGCAGCCGAATGACGTCGAGCGTTGTGCCTCCCGAGCCAATTTCAGATGTCTGCGTCTCCTCCAACGCAGAAAGCGCGGCTGCTATTGGCCTTCCTAGGTACTTATTAACAGCTACCCTGACACTTTCGATTGACCAGTCTGTCGGACGCGATGAGATAACGAAGTGTACTCTGGACATATTCCCGCGCAAGGCCCACGACACCACAGATAGTGCTTGCTCAAAGGCAGTCTGACCTGTGAGACGCGCTTCATCCACGGCATCAAGTAGGAAGTACGCAGTCCCTGTAGACACCTTCCAATGCTCGTATTCATCGAAGGACTCCGCCAGAGCACGTTCCCAGGATTCCAAATCTACCAGCAGGTTCAAAGCGACGAAGAACGCCGTATTGCCAGCACTTCGTAGCCTTTGAGCCTCAAGTTCGAACTCAACCGTCTTTCCGATACCCGCTTCACCGACAATCACAGAAAGGGGCTTATTATGCAGGTCTTTCCAAGTGAGTTTACCCTTGGTTAAGCCAAGGTAGGCGCTCCAGTCATCGCCGTCGTCCTGCCGGTTCTGCGCAGATGAAAACGTTCGGGATAGTTCGGTTGGCGTCGCAGTTGAAAAGGTGTTCATGCTTGCCTCAATATTCGGCTTCCCATAGCGCTTAGTTATTTACTTGTTGATGTATTTCTTCGCTCTGTTCCCCAAAATTCAAGAAAAGAATATTATTTTTCTGCGCATTATCCTTAAACTTGAAGTCCCATCGTTTCTCCATAAATGAGAGTAACTTGATTCCCCTGTCATTGATTTGTTCTGGCCCCCATATATCTTGTTGAGAAACTTCTATCTCAGAATGCGATCCATCCGAATATCCATTACGAACTTTTTCTTTCGCCGCATTATATTTGGCTTTCTTTTTTTCAACGAAGATATCGTTTTGGAGCGACGAATTAATTGATGCAGAAAGCAAAAGCAAATTACCGAGTGTTGCGTTGTAATACCGTTTTTTTTCTATGTCGACTCCAATAAACGCATTTGCCCATTCGTCCGTCTCTGTCTGTGGGTAGATATGCTCAATAGATATTTTGTCATTCTCTGTTTTCAGTAAATCACTCCAATCAATTTTCTTATGCCTGCTTTCAGAGAGTAAGCTGATCTCGTATTCGTATAGAAAATAGCGCAACCCAGACCAACCGTAATAGCCAGAGCCGTTTTCAAATTTCTTGCGCAGAATATTGTAAAACTCAATATCCCGAAGCGTTCCATCATCGTTGAAAGTGTAGGAAAGTCCGTCATCCAATTTTTTGGAAATTTCATCAAGGGTTGTCTCCTTACGATCCAATGCTCTAGCGGCGTTGTAAAACTCACTGCTTCGGTAATTAGCCCGAGCACTGGTTGTGCGAAAAGCAATGAAAATAAAACGTTCGATTCTCTGGAAGATTCGGATTCTGTCTGCTTCGCTTGGTTCATTTTTCAGTATGGCCATTATCAATGGCCTAAAATACACCATACCAACACGGTTTAACCGGTCTATCCATAGGCGCTCATTCTCCGATATGCCCTCCGCTAAGTCAGGGTAAAAGGAATTGAACCAATGGACGGCAGACTCTTTCAGGCTGTTAACGAAATCTCTGATTTCTATGGGCTGAAGCTGAGCAGAGGAAATGACTTTTACTTCTTCGGCAACATCTATATCTGCATCGTCAAAATCCAGAATATCAGTCACATACCGCTGCTCTTCTGCAATTTCCAATACAACTTCTCTTTCGATCTTTTTATGAACATTCTGCGGCGTAAACTGTTCATCAAGCAGGAAACGGATGTAGTCGCGACCAGTTTGCCGCGAATATTTGAAATACATTGTCCAGTGAGCGCGCAAAAAATCGTCATCGTTAAGGGGGCGCGATTTGTTTCTGCCGAGTTGGTGATACACCTCTTTCCACGCATCGTTGATAGTATCACGCAGGTTTTTACGCGATGCTGCATCAAGTTCATCGTCGGTATAAAGAGTAGTTAGGTAGATCAGGCGATTTTTAAGCAGCTCCAGATCAGATAGCTTCTTGCCACGGTTGTTCATGGTCTCGAAAGCAACAAAAACATCGAAGTCATCTTTTATGACATATTCGTTGAAGAGAAAGCGCTTAGTAAGCTTTTTATAAATTTCCTGAAGCCCTGTGATACCTTCCTCCCTATGCAATTCGCGGAGCTGCTCTGTAAAATAGGTTTTCGCATTACTCAGATTGAGCGTATAAAAGGTCTCCTGCACGAAACCTCCCCCGTCTTCGCCAAGAATTTGAAACCGCAAATAGTTGTAGCTGGGATTGTCCTGTGTATAACCAAATTTATAGGTGCGAAATTCATCACCTGTAGGCTTTATCTTGAACAAGTATCGGCTCTGTAAGGCCGCAAGACTAAGGCTTTCGCTGATATATACGTTTTCCTCTGGCTTGCCCTTGTTCTCTGGGAGAGCTTTGAAAAAATCAACCAGTGCTTGCAAAAAGATAATGAATGTTGTCAATCGCTGCTGACCATCTACTACGTGATATACGCGATAGGAGTGGTCATCTACTAACCAAAATTCTTTATCGCTATCGGCAATATTGCGCGCAGGAATCTCCTTCAAGGTAAGAACCCCTGTGTAATGCGAACGGTTACTTGAAAGATTCAGCAAGTCCTCCCAGAATGCTTTAAGCTGCTCGCGCTGCCAAGCATACCCCCGCTGATAATCAGGTATGCGGAAGATTTTCTCTTTGAAGAGACTATCGAGCGGTTTTGGTTCGTCCATTTTGATTCCGTTTTAGGGTTTATAGCGTAAAGCTAATATTTCAAAGTCAGTGTCACACCCCAAGGGCGCCCATTTACTTTTGCAGATTCTGACACGGGTACTCAACGTCGAATTGGAACAAATGTTTCGAAACTGGCATCCCGGCTTCCGGGCGGCAAATGGTGAAAAAATCCAAAAGGTTGCTTAACTGCCTCCACCGGTTTTGCATACTCTCCAAATTGGCCTCATTTTCGTCAAGTATATCTCTGATATTTTCGCCGTTCGTTGGGCAGAATTAAATCGGCGTTATACGGACGAAAATGACGAGTATTTCTTGCATGAATGCGGCAGTGAAATGCTTAAATCCCCCATTGCGTTATTTTAACCGATAACCCTTTTTAACTTTTTTGCTGCTGATTTTTTGGCTAGCCAATTCCGCTTCTTGTTCAGTGGTGAACCATTCCTTCCGCACCGTACCTGGAGAACCTACCCTGCCCCACTCCTTAATCAGTGACCAATCGTCAAATAAACCTGGTGTCACAAACATCTGATAAAAACGATGCATGTTGTCTTTGTCATCGTGTCGTTCCATATATAAATGATTCATCGCTTACTCTCCAGAATGGTTGAAGGACTTGTCACTTTGCGGTGATTTCATCGCCGCATCCCGAATCCGCATAATGGTTTGCCGAGTGGTTTTGAACTCCCGAGCCAACTCCGAAACGTTGCCGCCAGCGGCCAAGCGTTTTACAACGTCAGCCCGCGCTTCGGCATTGAGTGCCGGCGGTCGGCCAAACTGTTTACCCGCTGCCTTCGCGCGACTAATGCCGGCTTGGGTTCGCTCAATCAGCAAGTCACGCTCAAACTCAGCAACCGCTGCGATGACTTGCATGGTCATCTTGCCGGCAGAACTGGTTAGATCAACCCCGCCTAACGCCAGACAATGAACGCGCACTCCGGAACTAGAAAGATGCTCGACCGTGGATCTAACATCCATGGCATTGCGGCCAAGGCGATCCAGTTTGGTCACCACCAACACATCGCCAGATTCCAATCGCTCGATCAGTTTATTAAAACCGGGGCGCTCTTTAGCCGCTACTGAACCACTGATGCTTTCTTCAATCAAACGATGCGACTGAATGGCAAAACCGGCAGATTGAATTTCTAGGCTTTGATTTTGGGTGGTCTGGTCCGTGGTCGAGACTCGACAATAAGCAAAGACGCGTGACATGTGCTAATTCCGTCCGAAATGGATGTACGAATCATAACACATGTACGAAACTCGTTTTGACTACTTTAGTACATATTTTTTAAGCACTGTCCGAAACCGGTGTCAATGTCAGAAGACGACTGCACGAATGTCAGAAGTGGACTGCACGACTTGAGATACCTTTAATAATATGGGCCGATTGGCTAGAAATATCTTACGGGGGTAGAGTGGGATGGTGGCGCTTTGGCCGGTTTTGCCCGTGACAGAAGTCGCCACCCATTTTCTAACCATTAGATAAGAGTTTCACGCCGTCTGGTCGCAGCTCCCCCTTGGGTGAAACATGTCTATATAAAGTTTGTCTGGCAATACCCAATTCTTTACATAGGTTCCCGATCACTGTCTCGGGCTGCCCGATAGCCGCCATGGCCAACCGCAGTTTGGCGGCTGTCATTTTAAAGGGTCGTCCGCCCTTTCTGCCGCGCGCACGCGCCGAAGCCAATCCGGCTACCGTTCGTTCTGAGATCAGCTCCCGTTCAAACTCGGAAAGCGCTGCAAAAATTCCGAAGACTAATTTCCCAGCGGCGGTCGTGGTATCGATGGCTGCGCCTTGACCCGTTAACACTTTAAGGCCGACACCTCGGCCTGTTAGATCGTGCACGGTATTAATCAAATGCCGCAAATCGCGACCTAACCGATCCAGCTTCCAGACCAGCAGCGTATCCCCTTCGCGTAATGCTTTGATGCAAGCTGAAAGACCAGGTCGATCTTCCCGTTTTCCAGAAGCCTGGTCTTCATAAATGTGAGCGGGGTCGACGCCGGCGGCTAATAGGGCATCGCGTTGCAAATCGCATGCCTGGGAACCATCGGCTTTTGAAACCCGCATATAACCAATTAGCATTTTTCACCTGTCACTTATACGGTCGTTTATGTGACACTTTAAAAGACTTCGTCAGTGTCGTCAAAAAATGTCATATAACCCGTAATATAATCTATGTATTATAAAGGGTATGAATTTGATTTATTGTGACACCATTTCGCGGGAATTCCAAAAGCGGATAGATGTGTTCGGATTGTTCGTATGGTCTTGGTATCTCGACGACCAAACAGCAGAACCGTAAACAACGCTTTTGCGACTACTGGGTTTGTTCGAGCCTCGTCAATAGTCTTTGCTAACGATCTTTCGGCTATCTGCCAATAGTGAATTTCTTTTTCAGTCGGTTCGGAAAGCACAGGCAGCGGATGACCGGCATCAACGATTTGATCCGGTTCAGGCCAAAATAAGGAGGCTAGACTACCCCGAGCCTTTATTTCTTGGTTTTCTATCATGCTCATTGCCACCGCAGAGGCTTCCAAAAACTGCAATTGCGCCGATGGATCTAACGTTTCGAATGGATACCAGCGAAATTGCCCTGCTCGAATAGGGTGGCCGCAGGTGGCCCATATCCTTGCAAGGTCTTTCGATTGCAGCCCGCTGATAGAAATCGGCATACTCAATTCTTCAATTAACGCCCGTAACAGCCGGAACCAAATGCCGGCATGTACTGGTCGTCTAGGCAAGTCAACTTCCCCACACGTCAATGCTTGTTCGGTTCGCCTATCCATTGTCTTGATCGCGTCACTGGCTTCACGTATTAATGCCGCATCCAGTTGATGCCAGGAACTCAGCTGGCCATCACCAATATACGATTGCAGCCAGCATCCGTGAATGGGACAGCTGATAAATAAAGGGAACTGCCACATCAGCTTAAATGTTTCGTGACCCGATGATTCATTCAAGCAGCTTGGACAGGCTCGTTGTAGGGTTTGCTTGGGCAACCAAGCTCGCCATCTTGGTATCAATCTGCGCTGACGCTTTGGGTGTGGAAATAAAACCGACATTTGATGAACATAACTGGCGTAAGAATTAGGATCAGGGTCCAAACTGTCCAGTAACCAAGGTGCCCAGCCCGACATCGTCATCAAGCGAAGTCTATCTACCGCTACACCGCTACGTTGGGCAATGATTTCAAGAAAACCTATGGGGGGCAGAATATCGATATCTAGCAATTGCCCCTGTCCCCATTCATAACGTAATAAATATTCCAAGTCCATTTGGTAACACCGGGCAATTCGATATAGCCAGGACGATAAGGCTTCGTTTTCGACAGGGACCGGATGAACCGGCCATCGTTGAGCCGATGTCAATTGAGCTCTCTTTCAAATTTCCGGCGGCGTTCGCTCGGGCCGGCGTAATCAGCTAATGCTAATGTCCTTTGGTTGATGGCCTCTTCACCCGTTTCGATACCGGCAATAGCGGCTTTGGTCAGCAACAACGCCAGCTCACCTATCGTGCCCTCACAACGCGCTAACAGATACCGAGCCATGTCGTCGGTCGCAATATTGGATGGTCGGCGCAAGGGGAATGCCGCCACAAAACTTGCCAGCAGCGAACAGGTATCCTTGTCAACTTGCCATAACGGTAATATCAAGGGCTCGAAACGATTTTCCAGTTGATCGTCGGAACGAATAGCCAAATAGGCGTCACGAGTGCCGACGCCCACTAAGGGAATTCGAAGTTCGTTCCCTAAAAACCGCAGCAAGTTAAGAAATTCCCGCCGGCTGTTGCTGTTACCCGCCAACATATTATGCAGTTCATCAATCACCAGCATCTTGACGCCGATACGGCGCATTAGGCTCAGTGCTTGTTGTTCTAAGATGGCGATAGGTTGACGCGATCTTAGTGGCGCCCCCATCGCGGCAAGCAATGCTATATGAAAGCGAAGTATTGAGGGTTCGGATGGCATTTGCACACAAAGAACAGGAATATGCTCAGCGTCCGGGCTCGAACTGGGTAGATGTTGACGCCGAAACTTTTCAACAATCATGGATTTTCCATTATTGGTCGTCCCGATAATGAGGAGATTCGGCATGCGTTGTTTCGCTGGCCATTGATACAGCGTCTCCAGCCGATTGACTGCCTCCACCGCACGCGGGTAACCGATCCATCGTTCAGCACGTATATGCGTGATCCGTTCGGGAGACTGGAGATGAGCCAAGCGTTGGGCTGGAGGGGTCAAATGGGATAGGTCTAAACTAGAGTTGTCTTTCATCGTTACCACTCCTCAATGTCGCTGAAGGGTACGGCAGACGTAATTTCCGATTGGTCGGAATCAGGCGGTATCTGGGGTTTACTTTTCTTTGTCGAATGCGTTAAGTGTTTAAGCCGCTCATTATTTCGTCTAGTTCGTTTCGTGGCTTTTTGGGCATCGTGAACAATATCGCGCATCTGGTCGATCATCCGAAAGAGAGAAACTTCATCCACTTGGTCCCGACCTTCAGCCCGCAACCGTTTGATGGCTTGACGATGTTCCCACAACGTAATGGCAGGGTTTTCCAAGGAGCGGTAAGGAATTTCCAGGTACTGTTGACTATCCGGGTCCAATACCCAGATACGGCTAATATCCCTTGGATCGCGACGTATCAGGAACATAGTGCCGCCCTTCTTCCGCCGGGCAATTAGCGGCTTTAACCCATTGGCAAAGTAATCAATGTAGTCGACTCTAAAACCGGTACGCGTCAAGGAGCGTCGGATAATCGGCAGAAAATCGATCAGAAATGCTTTTGCATGAGTGACAACAGGCGGCGGGCCATTTAAGGTAAGCCCTTTGGACCAACGCTTTGTCGGGGGTTCTTGTAGATCATTATAATGGGTTTCACCATGATAATAAGCGACCGCTATCGTTAGCCAGCGTTCCAATTCATGGAGTGTTAACGCGGCCTTTTTTTCAGAATCATAATCGCCGCGAGCTTCCGGATTTGAAAAGGTAGTACCGGGGAGCTCATGAATATCCCCCATCATGGTGCCTATCAACCGTTCAATAATACCGCCATAATGCGGTTGCCCTAGCGGACGATAACTCAGCGAAATGCCATGTTGTTCACAGCCCCGCTGCAACGCTTCGCTTTTAAATTCCGGCGCATTATCCACATAAACTGACCTGGGTTTTCCACTCATAGGCCAATCGACTTCTAACTGTAATTGTTCAAGCCAGGGACGCTTATCGCAAACCATATGGGCTAGACAGAGTCCGACAGAAATGGTGGATGGAGGTTCTAACGTCACAACCATACCGACAATGCAATCACTAAAGACATCAATAGCGATGGTCAGGTACGGTCGACCAATAGGCTGGCGGTCGCGTTCGTCAACGACAATTAGGTCAATCACCGTATGGTCAATCTGAACTTCTTCCAAAATGGCGGTGATTTCTGGCGGCGTACCGCCGGCTGACAACAAAGATCGAACAGCATCGGCGCCTTCCCGCGCTTGTTTCACCTGCACTGGATTCAACCATTTTATTCTTAGGGCAACCGTATTACGGGCGGGAACCGGTAATCCTCTAGTCTTACATTCCTGTTTAATACGCCGGTAAAGTTTCGCGACTGTCAGCTTTTGCCGAGTCATAAACTTTTTCCGTATCAATTCACTGACGATATTTTCTACCGCTTCGACCAATCGCCTTTTACCTTTGCCCCCACTGGTGTGTGTTGGGGCAAGATCCGTCACTAACCCGGTACCTTGCCGGAATCTTTGAATCAGGACATAAACTTGTCTTCGGGAGATACCCAATTTTTGAGCGGCTTCATCGGCTGATTGATGTCCAACGATTTCTAAGGCCGCGAGTCGGCCAATGATACTGGCTCGCATACGAGCCAACTCCCAATGTTCTTGAGATAAAGTCAACACTCCCTGTTCAGTGAATTTAGTGGACTCGGGTTCCATACCAAATACTCACTTCTGTGAAGAGAAGTATTGAGCATAATGACGCGCTGTGCAGATGTCTATTGATATTTTTTTGCTCAATAGTTGACT
>Ga0123395_1114381_pt1 | contig 43354 bp, 36 predicted proteins | sample T10HHNH4metaT_FD_89923 | JGI IMG/M metagenome (GOLD analysis project Ga0123395, IMG submission 89923) | Methane-oxidizing artificial microbial communities from Washington, USA to study methane cycling - T10-HHNH4 metaT (Metagenome... ... | reverse complement strand
GTTAACACCGCGCAAGCGGTCGATGACGAGTGGAACAAATGAGCGGCAACGCGTGTCCTGTCTGAGGATTGAACGTTAGAGGCAATTACCACGTAAAGAGCGGCGCCTAGGGGCCAAAAGGCTGGCGATTGAAAATCGCGGGGTAAAAACCGAACACCCTGAGTTTAGAAAAAGGTGGTTGTGCGGCGGCTGCACAGGCGTCAATGCCGCTGGCGAGCACAAAAAATGCGATGGTTACCCATGTCGCCGAGAGGCGGAGCGGTCAATACGCGCGTTAGAGCAGGCGGTAGGCTGACGAACCGGATTCCGCAGTAATTGAAGTGAGCCTCCTCAGTATCGGCTAGCGAAACCGATCAAAGAGAAGGCCGGGTTGTAAGGTGAATGCTTGGATTGCATTTAGGCAAAATTGCGGGGCATCCTTATTCAGCCCATTCTTCGTCAGCCATCTCCGCAAAACGGCTGTTATCTTTAGCGGTTTTTTGTTTAAAAATGCGTTCCAGCAGCGGCGATAGGGTTCCGGTAATCTCTTGTTGTAATTCGGCGATGATTTCTTCAATGTCGGGACCGCCTTTAACGATGACAGGATGCGCGCCCAATTTGATCAACTCATTGGTCGCCGTGCCGCCGACAGAACCGCAATACACCATATCGCAGCCTGTTAACCAGGCCAGCTTGGGTTTTAGTTTGTCGTCATTCCCGTCTCGTTGTTCCTTACCAAACGACTTGGCCGCCAAAGGCGTAGCGGTAGTGCCATCAATAGCATAAACATGAAATCCCAAGGATGACCCGAAATGCTGATTGACCATTTCCCCATCGGAACTTGCAAAAGCCACGATCAGCTTATCTGCGTCGACTTCAAGCTCCGCGATACTGTTTACATCGGCAAGTTGATTCATATGACACTCCTCAATAAAAATATTTGGGCCAAAGAACGACTAAGGTCAGGTCTTAAAATCGATGGTCTTTGGTGTTGTTAACCCGCGCTCTGCCGAAGCCAATGGGCCGGGTCGGTAATTACAAACCGCGTTACTTGCGTTGCTGGTATTCCGCAACCAGCACTTTAATCTTTAGTCGCATAATGTCTTTTAGCATTTGTATTTTTCGGTCATGTTCCTGATGCGCAATATCGTAAATTTGTTTCCTGAGTGTTTCGTTACTATCCGCGGGTAGACTCAATGACCATTCAGAAAAAAAGGTATCGTAGCTGTCTATCGTTTTGAGCAACTCAAACCTGAGCTTTTCTCGGTCTTGCCTGGGGATGGCCTTTAGCGCTGCATCGATAAGCGTATCAAGATCTGATTTTTGTTGTTTGTTGGGAACGGGAAACGGGATGATTTCAGACATAAGCACCGTAAAAGAATGAGTAACCGAACATATCATCGATTTTTGTATGGCTTGCTTAATTCATATTTCGCACCAATTTTTAAGTAATTGATTAATCAGTGAAAAAAGTTGTGGGTATATGTTGCGTTTGTAACAAATAAGACCCTGTTGAACCGTAGATGTTTGAATGACAGCGGTTGCACTCAATCAACTGCCGCAATCCGCTTGGAAATGTTAGCACTCCAGCACGTGCAAATTGGCCGAACTTGCTCAGTCAGGATTGACGGCGTACGACCCCTAACCAGTCGGCCGCGTTTCTCCAAGCCGGCCAGTTAGCCAAATCCAGATTCTCCGACTGGAGCGTTACAAAGCAGCCATTGATTGGCGACCTCATCCGGATAACTTGCAAGCACATCAGCACACTTGCCTGAATACGACCGTTGATAACTAAACGAGCACCTTCAGCATCCAACGAACGGGCAATTTCAAGACTTACCCAGTCCACCACGGTATTGGGCGAGCTGATGCTTAACTTTTTCGTCAGCGGGGTTTCCGATATAACTCCGCGACTTTGGCCCGAAAGATTGTGCGTGTCATGTCGTGGAAGATCAAATGTCGCGCAAGTACTCAACAACTACCAGCTTAAGCAGGTGGATTAAAACCGCGGCTACCGCATATTCTTGCGGGCTAATGCCGCCTTTTGGAAAATCAAAAAAAAGCGGCAACAAGTTTTTTGAGTAATATAAGCGTTTTCTGTAATTGTTTGAATGCGCTGTAGCGACACTTTCGATCTAACTCGTAAGCCAGAGAACTGACTTCATACCCCATAGGAGAGGAAAACATGCACCCAAAATATCGTTTTCTGGCGATGTTATTATTGATCGCCGGTTTCCTGTCCGGCTGTGGATTGTTCGCCGTCCAAGAGCAGCACGAAAAAATCGCCAGTTATTGCCAAATCTACGGCTCGGTAAAACCGGAAATCGATAATGGCAAAAAAATGATCGTGGCGCTGTTTAAGGTCGCGGGGCCCGACATCCGGAATCCCAAGAACTGGAGCGTATTCGATCACTTTGTCGTCGATGGTCCCGGCAAGTGGTATTTTTCGACCGCGCCCGGCGATTACCGGTTGGGGGCGTTCAAGGACGTCAATGGCGACTTGATCTACCAGCTGGATGAACCGGTCTTTGCGCCGGTTCGCGGCGAGTTGATTCAATGTCGGGCGGGGGAAGTCAAAACCGGCAACGACTTAGTCATACCCGAGCAAGGCCGTTCCAACGCGGCAGCGCCAGTGGATATTTCCAAGTTGCAGGTACGTAGCGCCAAGCAACAGCTGGATATTTCGCTGGGCCAGGTGGCCCAGGTTGGTGCCATCGCCGCACTGGATGAGCCGCGTTTCGCCGACGCAGTCGCCGAACAAAGCCTCTGGAAGCCCCTGGATTTTTTGATTGAAGGCAACGCCGGCATCTATTTTCTGGAACCTTATTCCGCGCAAAAAATGCCGGTGCTGTTCGTGCACGGCATCAACGGCACGCCACTCAATTTCGATTATCTGATTCGTCAGCTCGACAGGAGCCGTTATCAGCCATGGGTAGTTTATTATCCCTCGGGTGCCTATATCGATAATGTCGCCCGCTATCTCGATCAAATGCTGCAACAACTGCAGGCTCGGTATCAATTCGACAAAATGGCGGTAATTGCGCACAGCATGGGCGGTTTGGTGTCGCGCAGCTTCATCTTGAAACATTTGGAAACCGCCAATCATCTGACCATTCCGTTGTTCGTATCGATTTCCACCCCCTGGAATGGCCACGCGGCGGCAAAATTAGGCGTGGACCATGCGCCCACGCCGGTTTATTCCTGGGAGGATTTGGCGCCTGGCAGCCGTTTTCTGCACGACTTATTTTATACCGGCAACGGCGCGGATAGTCCGCGTCGCAAATTGCCGGAAACGATGTCGAAACATTTGCTGTTTTCATTCATCGAAACCGAGGCCGGCGACGGCACCGTGAGTTTGGCCAGCGAGTTACGCGCGGAAGCTCAGGAAGAGGCTGATCGCATCTACGGTTATCCGCACTCGCACATGGGCATACTCAATGCGCCGGAAACGGCGAACCAGCTTAATCGGTTATTGGATAGTGTGCGTTGAAAGCGGGTTCAGCCAGCCATTGTCCGAGCGAACAGCGTATGACCGCTGAATGACGACATCCCTGGCGTTATAACCGGGCCCCAGCCCCATCCCATTATTATCCGTAGCATCGAAAATTTAACTAAGAATGGGCTATATATAGAGACAGTCCTTTCCTCGATTAAAAAAGGAATTATTTATGGCTAGCAGCAAGAAGAAATCCAAGCAAGAAGGTTCCAGTTCGAAGGCAACGCTTGCCGGCAACATTGAATTTAAATCGCGCGAGGAGCGACTTGCCGCCGGCAAATCGCTGCGCGACAAAGCACCGCGCACCAGCCACGCCGCTTGGCTGGCTCCAGCTAAACGCCGCGATCCGATTGACATCCTGGAAGAATCCAACCGGGACCGCTTGCCGGAATTGGTGCCGATTCGTTATGGACGCATGTTGCGCAGTCCTTTCACGTTTCTGCGTGGATCGGCCGGTCTGATGGCTTACGATCTTGCTACTACGCCGACTACCGGTTTGCGCGTGCAAGCCTGTGGCGATTGCCATTTGCTCAATTTCGGCTTGTTCGCCACCCCCGAGCGCAACTTGGTGTTCGATATCAACGACTTCGACGAAACCTTACCCGCCCCCTGGGAATGGGATCTCAAGCGTCTGGCAACCAGTTTCGTGGTCGCGGTCCGCGACCAACGTTTTAGTGATGAGGACGCGCAAGCCGTTGCCGTCGAATGCGCTCGCGCTTACCGCGAACACTTGCGCGACTATTCGAGAATGAGCCCCTTGGAAGTTTGGTACGACCGCATGGACGCTGAGAAGCTGATCGAGATGGCCCCCGATGAAAAGCTGAGAAAAAAACGCGAGCAAATTATCGAAAAAGCCAGGCAGCGGGTTGGCGACCAACTCGTGCCCAAGATTGCCGCTACGGTCGGCGGTCGTCACCGCCTTATCGATCAGCCGCCGGTACTGTTTCACATCCAGGATGAGGAGGCGGAGCAACTGATTCAGGAAGGCTTGGAAGCCTATAAAGCGTCGCTTGCCGACGAGCGCCGGGTGCTGTTCGATCGTTATCGCCTGGAAGATTTTGCCGGGAAAGTGGTGGGTATCGGCAGTGTCGGCACGCGCTGTATGGTGGGCTTGTTTTTCTCAGCCGAAAACCATCCTCTGTTACTGCAAATCAAGGAGGCCTGCCCGTCAGTGCTGGAGCCCTACGCCGGCAAAAGCGGCTACGACAATCACGCTCAACGTGTAGTGGTGGGGCAGCGGTTGATGCAATCGTCCAGCGACATATTCCTGGGTTGGGCCAGAGGCGCGCGCGGTCGTGATTTCTTTGTGCGCCAACTGCGCGACATGAAGATGTCGGTGCCGATAGAAGGCGCCACGCTGCAACGGTGTTTTATCTATGCCGAGCTGTGCGGCTGGACCCTGGCGCGCGCGCATGCCCGTTCGGGCGATGCCGCGGCCATCAGCGGCTATCTGGGTAAATCGGATCGTTTCGACCAAGCCATCGGCGAGTTTGCCCTGGCATACGCGGATCAAAATCAGCGGGATTACACCGCACTGGTGGACGCCGTCAACTCAGGGCGGGTGAAGACCCTGATAGAGGAAGACGAATGATAGGCGCGAAACTTCGGTTTTGGATTGGGGGATAACATGACCGAAAAAACAGAAATAAATAGGGTGCAGGATTTTTCCCTAGTTCAGGGCGGACCATTATTTCAGTTATTGATCCGCTGCCATTTAGCCACAGATGCCTTGGGCTGGTTGAAACGTCGAATATTGTTTTTGGTATTGCTGACTTGGCTACCGCTGTTGATGCTTTCGCTACTATCCGGACAAGCGATAGGTGGTGAGGTGCGGGTGTCTTTTCTGTATGATCTTGAAACGCACGTCCGTTTTTTAGTGGCTTTACCCTTGCTGTTGGCAACGGAGTGGATGGTCCATAGCAGACTGCGGCCGGTGGTGCTGCAATTTATCGACCGAGGTATCATCACACCAGAGAACCACCCAGGTTTCGATGCCTGCATTCAATCGGCGTTGCGCTTGCGTAATTCCTTGTTGATTGAGATCGGCCTGGTTGTCTTGGTACTGACGCTGGGGCATAGGCTCTTTTTCGAGCAGATTATCTTGAACACCAGCATTTGGTATGCGACTGGGGCGACATCCGAATTACAGTTGTCCACGGCGGGATTTTGGCTGGCTTACGTCAGTTTGCCGGTTTATCAATTTATTTTCCTGCGATGGCTGTTCCGGATTGGCGTTTGGACCAGGTTTCTCTGGTCGGTGTCGCGCCTGGACCTGTATTTGGTCTCGACACACCCGGACAAGGCCGCCGGCTTGGGCTTTCTTGACCAAAGCGCCGTGGCCTTCGTGCCTTTTCTGTTGGCCCAGGGGGCTTTGCTGTCGGCGATGATCGCGGAACGGATTTTGTACCAAGGCACTGAGCTGATGGCGTTCAAACTGGAAATCGCCGTATTCACTGTATTTGTAATGATTTTAGTGCTGGGACCCTTGAGCGTGTTTGCGCCAAAGCTGGCGAATGCCAAGCGCGAAGGCTTGCTAAACTACGGCACGCTGGCAAGCCGCTATGTCCGCGAATTCGATAACAAATGGCTTCGAGGTGGAGCCGATAGCGAAGAAAGCTTTATCGGCAGCGGCGACATCCAGTCTCTGGCGGACTTGAACAACAGTTTTGAAGTGGTAAAGTCCATGCAATTGTTTCCATTCGGCAAACAAACGGTACTGCAACTGGCGGTGGTGGCGCTGTTGCCGTTGTTGCCGCTGTTGCTGACGATTATTTCGCTGGAAGACTTGATGAAACGGCTGATCGGTATTTTGTTGTGATCACACGGTGTTGCATGGCGATGTGTTCAGTCAGGGATGGATGGGTATCTTGTCGCATGGTTACTGTTTTCGTATCAATCGCTTGGGCTGATAGCGCGTGAAGGGGAGGAGCAAAGCGCGAAAAGGCCTAAGATTTGGCTGGTAAGCCTTAAAGTTATTAGATTTGATCAAGGATCATGCTTAATACAAAAATTACAAATATTGGCTTAGTAGGTTTCCGTGAGCAATCAACATAAACCCCAGGTAGTCGTCAACGAACTGGAACCGCATCTGCTGTTTCAGTGTTTGCTGGCCGAAATTTCGGCCAATTTCGTGCGTATTTCCTGCGATGCGGTCGATGGTGCCATTCAGGAAAGTCTGCGCCGCATCGCTGAAAACCTGGATTTGGACCTGATTGCCCTGGGTTTATTAACCGGGGATGGTCAAGACTTTTACTCGAAGTATCAATATACCGGCAACGCCCGCGTAAAACCTTGGTTGAGTTCTTCCTTGATGTCGGAAGGTCCCTATCTCACCAAGACTCTGCTGGCGGGAAAGCCCTTCATCATGCATGACGTCGAGAAACTGCCACCCGAAGCCGCCAAGGACAGAGAGGGATTTCTTCGCTACGGTATTAGAGCAGACTTAGTATTTCCTATGATTATAGGCGGTCATTTACGCGGTGGCATTGGCTTCGCCTCCTCGCGTCCGCGACAATGGCACGAGAACGTTGTGCGCGGACTTAGTTTGATGAGCGATGTGTTTGCCAATGCCTTGGAGCGCAAATACCATTTACATGTGGTGCAAAGTCGGGAAGAACACATGCGACTGGCTTCCGAGGCGGCCGATGTGGGGCTTTGGGTTTGGGATATTGCATCGGATACCATCTGGGCGACGGATAAGGCCCGTAATCTCTATGGTGTATCGTCCGATGAGGTACTGAATATGCAACGCTTTTTGGCCTGTCTGCATCCCGACGATTTTGAACGCGTCAAAAATTCGGTTGAACAGGCGTTTCGAAACGGCGGCGCTTTTAAGGAAGAATATCGGGTGGTTCATCCCGATGGGAGTAAATATTGGATCCGCGCTATCGGCAATTGTCAAGTCACAGAGTCTAGTCAGCCCGAGCGCATAATGGGCGCCAGTTTGAATGTGACTGAAAAGCGGCGCGCCGACGATGAACTCAAGGCCGCGCTGGAAGAAATTCATAACTTGCAAGAAAGGATTCAGCACGAGAATATTTATTTGCGTCATGAAATAGCCGATCGCAAGGGTTCAAAAATCGTCAATGGTTGCGAGGCAATCCGACGTATCCTGGAGCAGGTGCAGCAGGTAGCGGCGACGCCGGCTTCGGTGCTGATCAGCGGGGAAACCGGCACCGGGAAAGAGTTGTTGGCGTTAGCCATTCACGAAGCTAGTCCGCGAAAAAACAGATCCATGATTCAAGTCAACTGTGCAGCCATTCCCGCCGCATTGATCGAAAGCGAGCTTTTCGGCCGTGAAAAAGGCGCTTTCACTGGTGCGCTATCCAAGCAAGTTGGCCGTTTCGAATTAGCCGACGGCTCGACCTTGTTTCTCGATGAAGTCGGCGAATTGCCCCTGGATGCCCAGGCCAAGCTATTGCGAGTGTTACAGGAAAAACAATTCGAGCGTCTTGGTAATCCAAAACCCATCAAGGTAGATGTTCGGATCATCGCGGCCACCAACCGCAATTTGTCTCAAGAAGTCGCCGAAGGCCGTTTCCGCGAAGATCTTTACTATCGCTTGAATGTTTTCCCTATTCAGTTGCCTCCCTTGCGTGAGAGACGGGAAGACATACCCAAGCTGGTCGAGACTTTTGTCCAGGAATTTGCCGCCGGCATGGATAAAAATATCGTTGCGGTGGATAAAAATAGTTTGCAGGGCTTGTGCCTTTATGACTGGCCCGGCAATATTCGAGAATTACGGAATGTTATCGAACGTGCCGTTATTCTGACCAAAAGCCCTATTCTCAAAATTGCTTTGCCAATCGACGGCTTGGGCACTGTATCAATGCCCTCTTCATCCGGTCTGGCTTCGCTGGAAGAAGTCGAACGCCAGCATATTACCCACGTACTGGAGGCTTGTGGTTGGCGAGTGCGTGGTCAAGGTGGCGCCGCCGCCATTCTGGGACTCAATCCCAACACGCTGGAGAGTCGTATGACCAAGTTGGACATACGGCGGCCAAGTTCCGTTTAGTAATATTTCGGGTTAACCACGATATTTCGGGGGGCATGGGCGAAAAACCAGCTGTAAATCTCCCCTTGTATTTCTTGTAAGTAGCCGTTTTTTCATTAGTTTTTCTATCTCGTTTGGTTTGATTTCAAAATGGCTCGTATTCTGCATCGAATAAGCCATGATCGAACTACATGTCATACTCAGGGCGCCGCCCAATCAAACTCGCAGCATGACTGCCGCTTTGCAAGCGTTGGCAAAAAGTGCGCGCACTTTGCGGGGATGTGTCAACGTCGAGGTTTATAAAAACGTGGCTCAGCCTCGCTGCCTTTGTTATGACGAAGTTTGGGAGTCTGAACCAGAATTGCGCCGCATGATTGCTTCTCATCATTTCAGTCAGTTGGCTGCCTTGATGGAATTATCCAGCGAACCGCCATCCTGTGAATTTCGCTTCATCAGTCAAACTTATGGACTCGGTTTTGCCGAGCAGGTTAGGGGTTATGACAATGCCTGACAGACTATATCCTTTAATGATTTTATATCGAATACCCCGCGATTATTGCCGCAGCGATATTGAACTGCTTGCAATCGCCACAGCGGATAGACGGGGCCGTTGGCGAGAAATTCTCCACTTTTTCGGCCGTTTTCATGCGGCTAAAAACCTGTATGCAGGAAACCCATTCGTTGCCGTCGAGAATGCCGTCGACAAAAACCTAAGAGTGACAAGATGAAAGCGATTACCGTTGAGTCCGAGCAAGCAAATACTGGTTTTCATAGGCGCAATGGCGTTCTGTTGCGCGCCATGTTGATAGCCTTGGCCATGTTGCCGGCGGCTTGCAACAAGGAAGAACAGCAATCGAGTAAAGTGCCGCCGCCAATCCAAGCGCCAGTGGTGCAGAGCGAACCGGCACCACCGCCGGCACCAGCAGTCGTCGCGCCGCCGGCCAAACCGCTGAGCGATTTGGAATCGCTGGTCGCGCCGATTGCTTTGTATCCGGATCCGTTGCTGGCGGAGCTATTGGTAGCCTCAACCTATCCGTTCGAGGTGGTGCAGGCGGCCAGGTGGCTGGAGACCAAACCCGATCTGGCGTCTCTCAATAGCAAGGATTGGGATGCCAGTATCATGCGACTGGCCAGCGTGCCGCTGGTGATCAAGATGATGAACGATCATCTGGATTGGACCACGCAGCTGGGCGATGCCTTCTTGGCCAAACCCGGCGAGGTAATGGCCTCGATACAAGCTTTACGTAAGCGTGCCAAGGACGCCGGATTTTTGAAAGACACCCCAGAACAGAAAGTCAGCACCGAGAAAGTTGCCAAAAACAACGTGTCGGCGGAAAAGATCAGCATCAAGCCCGCCAAAGCCGATACGGTCTACGTGCCGCAATATAAACCGGAAGTGGTTTACCAAGCGCCGCTGGCTCAGCCACCCGCAACAGTCGTTAATGTCAATGCCGCCGCGCCGAGCTATTACCCCAGTTACTATCCATCGACAACAGCGACCACCACCAGCTCCAGCAATGACAGCTGGATGAACTTCGCCACCGGCGCCGTGGTGGGCGGGTTGTTGACCTGGGGCATCATGGAATGGGCCGATGACAATGATGATTACGTCGGTCATTACTACGGCAATACTGTTTGCCACAGTGGCAATTGTTGGCACGGCGGTGGCGGATATTACGGAGGCGGAGGTTATTACGGTGATCGCGGTAACGTCAATTACAACAAAAATATCAATTTCTCCGGCAACGAAATCAATATCGACCGGGGTGCTAATTTTAGCCAGAATAATTTGCGGCCTTCTCAACTGCCGGCCGGTTGGCAATCCGACCCACGACATAGACGAGGGCAGCCCTATTCCAAGGCAGCGCAGCAACGCTTGGGGCAAATCCAGCAGCCGGCTTTAGCCGGGCAAAGGCTTGGTACGGCGCAAACCTTGCCGGCTTCGGCCCGAGGCTTTGGCGAGACCGGGCAGCGAACCTCGGTAGGAACCTTGCCAGCCGAGCGGCGGCCTTCCAGCACGGATATTCAAAGGCAGCTGGCGCAAAAACCGGTCGCTAAACCCCAGTCCCAACCTCAGCCCAAGGCCGTGCAAAACCGGCCGGCAGCGACGAGAGGGCAAACAGCTGGCGAAAGTGCCTTGCAAGGGCTAAAAACCTCGGGCCAAGCATCGCAACTGCAAAGTCAACGCGGAGCCAACAGTCGTGGCTTAGCCGCTGGCGGCGGATTTACCAAACCGGCGCAAAGCCAATTGCCGCGTGCCCAGCAATCTACGCAAGCGGCCAGGCCGAACGCGTTTGACATGTCTCGTAACACCAGCGCCACTCAGAGCTTTAGCCAGCGTGGTGCTTCCAGCATGCAACGCTCGGTGAGTGCCGGAACTCAGCGAACCGCGGCTGGATTTCAAGGTGGAGGCGGCAGACGTCGATGATGAGTCCGTTCACAGGCATTTTTAATGGGCTGGGTAGTTTGGGGTGTCATTCGTTATGTGTTCCCAAGCCAATATCCGCCGATTTTACTCAAGCGTTCCAGACCGAGGTTTTTTCCATGAATCGCATAACCACACACTTTTTGCTGGCGGCCCTTATTTCAGCCCCCTTACTGGCTCAGGCGGAAACACTGGCAGCTCCAGTAGCGGCGCCTGCCACGGTTAATACTGTCGCGGCGAAAAGTTTTTCCACGCCAGATGAGGCTGTCAAGGCACTGCTGGAAGCGCTCGGCAGCAAGGATAAGGGGCAGTTGATTGCGTTGTTCGGCAACCTGGAGGATGAGTTGTTATCGTCCGGCGATGAGGTGCAGGATAACAACAATCGCGCGGAATTTGCCGGCTTAGCTCAGGAAAAAACGCGCATGGAAGCGTCGGGCGAAGACAAAGCCATTCTGCATGTCGGCAACAACGATTGGCCGTTTCCGATTCCACTGGTAAAAACGGACGGACATTGGCAATTCGATGCCGCGCAAGGCCGCCAGGAAATCTTGAATCGGCGTATCGGCCGCAACGAGCTCAGCACAGTCGACGCGATGCGCGGCTATGTCGAAGCTCAATTCGAGTATGCCAATCTGGATAGGGATGGCGACAGTGTGTCGGAATACGCGCAAAAGTTTAGCAGCGATCCGGGTAAATTCGATGGCCTGTTCTGGGACGCCGGGGAAGGCCAGCCGCAAAGTCCGCTCGGGCCGCTGTTTGCGCAAGCCAAAGCCGAAGGTTACCAGGCCCCGGAAGCAACCGAACAACCTGCCCCGTTTCACGGCTATTACTACCGCATACTGACCAGGCAAGGTGCGGCCGCACCTGGCGGCAAGTACGACTACCTCATCAACGGCAACATGATCGCCGGTTTTGGCTTGGTCGCCTTTCCGGCTCAATACGGCTCATCCGGCATCATGACTTTCGTCGTCAATCATCAGGGTAAGGTTTATCAAAAGGATTTGGGGCCAAAAACCGCCGAGCTTGCCGAGCGCATAACGGAATACAACCCCGATTCGACCTGGCAGCCATTTCAGGCGCAGGAATAAGTCACTTTGGCTCTGGCTGTCGCTTCTTTCCTGGCAAGGTCAGGAAGCTTTCGGCATCCAGGCCCGATGGTGATTTTAAATTTTAATAGATGAGGAGATAAACCATGTTAAATCCAAACTTAATTCGTCTGGGCGTCGGTGTGTGCGGTATCGCGTTGGCGGGTCTGGCGCAGGCTCAGGTTCCCTATGAGCAAGCTCAAGCCGAGTGTCAGAGTATCGCCCAACAGCAAGCCGGCGCTTCGGCCCCTGCCCAACAACCGCAAGGCGGGCGTGCCAAGGGCGCTGCGGCCGGGGCGTTGGCGGGTGCCGCCAAAGGTAAGAGCAAGGCCAACCAATACGGCAATGTGCCTGATGAGGTAGCGGAGGAATATACCCGCAACCAGATGCAGGACGCGGCCAAGATGGGCGCTGCCGCCGGAGCCGCCAAACAACGTCAGCAACGCCGCCAAGATCAACAACAACAAAGTACTGCAACCGATGCTTTTAACCAAGCATTCAATGCGTGTATGGCAGGCAAAGGGTTTGTTCAATGAGCGCTTTGATGTTCAAAGTTTAGCCAGCAGAAAAGGTTCGATCACGAAGCGTTTTTGCTGGCCGAATTGATCAAACGTTGGCAAGCGTTTTCAACCGGAAACTGAGGATAAAAATATGTTAAGCAGAATGATGTTGTTTGTTGGATGTTGCGTTTTGTCGTCGGCCGCAAGCGCCAATAGTGATTGCGTGCGGACGGCGACAGGCAAGGTGGTGTGTGGCAATGGTCAGAATGCCGGCAGCTATAATCCAAACACGGGAACTGTCAAGAAGACTGAAACCAATGACCTGGGTGTAAAAACCACTGAAACCAGTCGGGGTGGCCAAGCCAAAACCAAAAACGGGGTGGGCGTCGTCCAGACACCGGGCGGCACAACCTGTGTTAAGACCCGTAACAATAAAGGTTGTAAATAAACTTTTCACCTATCCGCAATTTACACCCAGAAAATCAGGAATAACGAAATGAAATACAAACACCTGGCCATGCTGGCCGCTTTTGCAACTGCTAGTCTTCCAGCAATTAATCATGTCGCCTATGCTGAAGGAGATACGACGCCCGCCGCCGCTTCATCCGCCGATGTAGCTGCGGAGAGCAACGAATTTAAGATGTTTCGTTTTGCTACTCGCATGGATAAGTTGGATTTCGTCAAACAGGCGATGCACTTAAATTCGGAACAGGAAAAAAAGTTTTTGGCGCAATATGATCGTTACGACATTGAATTGGCGTCGTTGAACGACGAACGCTTGGCCATCATAAATGACTATGCGGATAACTTTGAAAAAATCACCGATAAGGAAGCCGATAAACTGGTCAAACGTTCACTCAATTACCGCAAACAGCGCACTGCGTTGCTGGAAAAATATTATGCCAAAGTGGCAAAAGCCACTTCTAAAGTCATTGCCGCCCGTTTTTTGCAAGTCGAAGCTGTCTTGCATGGTGCCGGCGATGTGGTGATTGGCTCATCTATTCCGTTGATGGAAAAGTAGCGATGAACTCTCCAGGCGAGATTACGCCTTTGCATGACACGTTTGATGAGCGAGAAAAAGTCGCCCAACTGCTGGTACGCAAAAAGTAATCCCATTTTTCGAAATCCCATATCCTTTTAATACTGGAAAACTTATGCATCTGAGTAAACTAAATTGTCTTGCTATCGCGATATCAGTTGCGCTGGCCGGCTGTAGCATGGTTCGCAGTGGTACCAACGACATCAAGGCTAATGTCGTGGAACCCGCGCCCGATGCCGGTTTCATCGAACACCCGGAGCGTCAGAGCAAACGCGCCGATTTACCGTTTCAGAAAGTCTGGATCAAACCCGGCTTCGACAAATCGAACTATCGCGAACTGATCGTGACCTCGGTCAATACCCAATACATGGAAAAAATGGATTGGCTGCATAGCCTCAGTTCCGCCAATATCATTGGCGATGTCAAAAAGGATACCGAGGAACTGGCGGTGTATTTTCGTCAGCAAGTCATCAAAAAATTCAGGGAAGACCCTAACCATCGCTTTATTTTGATCGACTATGCCAATCAACATCGCTTCCCGGCCCTGCAGTTGGAGATTGCGTTGATCGAAGTCATGCCTTCCCAATCCATGCTGCACGCACTGAGCTGGGCGGGACCGCCGGGTACGGGGACTGCGGTTGGCATGGTTAACCAGCGCCGCGCGGCTTTCGAAGCACGCTTGCGCGACGTGCAAACCGGCGAAGTGGTGGCGACTTTTGCCGACCGCGATATGCAGGATGCCGGCCCGATAGACTTGACGCGTCTGACTTGGTACGGGCCAGCCAAAGGCATCATGGATCGTTGGGCCGAGCAATTCGTGCAGATTGCCAATCGCAAACCGGGTGAAATGGTCACCGATCCGACACCGTTTACGCTAAGGCCGTTTTGATAGCGATGCCACCCTTGCGCTCATGCTAGGGGTGGCTTTGTTCTGCCCAACCGTGGCGGTCAGTATGGTATTTATTTGAGCTGTTTAAGGGATGGAAGTTGGCCGAAATCGATTAAGAATACCCACGATAATTATAAAAATTTCTTTTATCCGATTGATTATTACCCGTAAATATTCATGATTCAGATAAGTCTCCAAGTAGCGATCGCGTTTTTCCCGACTGGGTTTTTAAGATTTCCCGCATTGGCTCTAGTCGTCCTATTGATTCAGGGTTGCGCTACGCCGGTGGGTATAGCGCCGGTCGATATTCAGACCGGTTATCGCTTGAATACCGAGAATGCTTTGTCATCTGGAAGTCCTTCCGAAGCGTCAAAAATGGTGCTCAGACGCAATGGGCTGATGGATAGGTTCGAAAACGAACCGGAAAAAGTGCTTGCCGAACTCCATGCCGAACTTAAACCCAGCGGTGATGAGGACAAGTTGTTCACCTTGGCGGAACTGTCATTGCTGCATGGTCAAAAAACGAAAGACCGTGCCTATTTCCTGGCCGCCGCGGTTTATGCCTGGTCGTTGCTGTTTCCGGGGGATGGTCAAACGATTCGGTTTGAGCCTTCCGACCCGCGCTACCGCTTAACCTACGACCTTTACAATCAAGCGCTGGCGCAAGGTTTGGCCGATCTCGACGCAAATCAGTCGGATGAAGTCGCGGTTCAATTAAAGCCGGGACTCTATCCATTGCCTTTCGGCACATTGGAATTGGCTATGGACGAAAGCGGCTTGTCTTGGGGCGGCTATAATCTCGAACATTTTATCTCGACTGCCTTCCTGGAAATTCGGGGATTCAGGAATCGTTATCGCAGTCCGGGGCTGGGATCCACACTTGCCGCCAGCATTTCCAAAGAGCATTCGGCGGCCAACGTAGCGGGAGCAAACCGCCTGGGGCCTCGTACAAAAGTACCGGTGACCTTACTCGCGCGCTTCAATCAGGCTAGGTCCGCTTTGGCGACCGGGCAAATCAAAGGCCAACTTGAGTTGTATGCCAATGATCGCGCCAAAACCGTTAGCGTAGATGGTCGCGTACAGCCTCTGGAGGTCGATCCGACCGCTGCTTTCGCATATGTGCTCAGCGATAATCCCTTGTACAGCATGGAGATTCTCAATTTTATCAAGGGAGGCGTCTTTGCCGGCGCCATTCCTAAAGATCGGGCCAAGGATGGTTTATTTACCGTCTACCCTTATCGTCACGGCAAGATTCCTGTGGTTTTGGTGCATGGCACGGCTTCCAGTCCATTGCGCTGGGCTGAAATGATCAACGAACTCGAAGGCGATCCGCTAATCCGCGAAAAGTATCAGGTTTGGGTGTTTTACTATGATTCCGCCAATCCCATCAGTTATTCGGCGGGCGTGTTGCGGGAGGCCTTGGAAAATACCCTCAACGAATTCGATCCCGAGCGTAAAGATGCGGCTCTACAACAGATGGTGGTCATCGGCCATAGTCAAGGCGGTTTGTTGACCAAGCTGACGGCGATCGACAGCGGCGACCGGTTTTGGAACATGATTAGCGATACACCCTTCGATAAGATCAAGGTCAGCCCGGACGTAGAGTCGATGCTGAAACGCTCGATATTCTTCAAGCCTTTGCCGTTTGTGAAACGGGTGGTGTTCATCGCCACGCCGCAACACGGCGCGATGGCCGCCGCGTCCGAATGGCTGACAGGGCTGGTCGCCAAGCTGGTCACGCTGCCTCAGACCATGATGCGTGGTTTTGCCCTGGCGGCCGCAGCCAGCGGCGACGAAAAACTGCTGGCCAAATTGCGCAGACCACCGACGGCGGCAGACAACATGAACCCCAATAATCAAGGTTTGCAGGCATTAGCATCTATTCCGGTAACCGCCATTCCCGCGCATTCGATTATTGCCGTTGATGGGGATGGCCCCAAGGACGAGGGGGATGATGGTGTAGTGGCTTATCGGAGTGCGCATATCGACGAGGCGGTTTCGGAAAAAGTGGTGCGCTGGAATCACTCCTGCCAGGGGCAGCCGGAGGTTGTCGGAGAGGTGCGCAGGATTTTATTGGAGCATTTGGCGACGCTTTCAATGCCGACAAACTGATACTCGCGCCGTTGGATAAACGTGGCCGTCGATTCAGCAAAGAATCCATCCATTGTAATTAACTCAGGAAAAATCTATGAGCGTAGGAATCATCAGTCATTTTGATGGCGTTGTAACCGTTAAAATCACGGGTATATTGACTCACGCGGAATTCACCGCCTTGCAACAAGAAGCGTTTGGCATCATAGGCCGTGAAGGCGGTATCCGAGTCTTGATTATCTGCGAAGATTTTCAGGGATGGGCAAAAGAAGGTGATTGGGAAGATGTATCCTTTCAAAACAAAAGCGACCCCTATATCAACAAAATGGCCTTAGTCGGCGAGAAGAAATGGGCAGATCTGGCCTTGATGTTTACCGGTAAAGGCTTTCGAGAGTTTCCGATTGAATATTTCGAGCCGGGCGAGATTGATAAAGCGCAGGCTTGGTTGAAAGAATATTAGATCATCACCTTGCCAACGCCATTCAGTCGAAATTTGTTTGCGGTCAGCGTTTTTTTCTGGCCGCTTGTTCCCAAGCGGTAAAAAAATCGTGGCCGATTTTCCCTGTTCGCAAGGCGCCGAGTAACAAAGCTATCCTCGCTGAGCGATTTTTGCAGGGCTTTCATTATTTCGGAGAAACTCCGATATTTCGTGGGCATGTCTCGGAGGTGTCCGTGGCTTATTTTTTAATTCCACAGTAACCACTTGAATAGCAAGGATTAGCCCGACGGGTGTAATGATTACGGAAAGCGGCACGAATTCTGCGTTTGTAAGGGATGTGGAGTCACGGCTCGCGTTGGAGCTGGGTGCAAGATTTATTGAAAAATCCAGGCTGGATTCGACTGTAAATCGGTTGCCTAAATTTTTTTTATTCACCAGAGAGCGAAATTATGAAACAGCATGTCCTCGCGATGGTCGGTTTGTCAGCTGTGATGCTGACCAACTGCCAAATCGCCGTTGCCAAAAACCAAACCAAGCCAACCGAAGGTATCGATCGTACAATACTGCCTATCGCGGAACCTCAGCCCAGTCCGATCACCGAAGTCGACGTGCGCAACGCCAAGGCGCCGCCGCGTTTCCAGGTGAAAGCCCCGGCGAATGCGCCGAATGTGCTGCTGGTGTTGCTGGACGATCTCGGTTTTGCCGGCACCAGCAGCTTCGGTGGACCGGTGACGACCCCTACCTTCGAGCAAATCGCCAACGAAGGTTTGCGCTATAACAACTTTCACACCAACGCACTTTGTTCGCCAACCCGCGCCGCCATCAAAAGCGGCCGCAATCACCATGTCAACAACATGGGCGGCATCATCGAAATCGGCACCGCGTTTCCCGGTAATACCGGCCAGATTCCCAACAGCGTCGCGCCGGTCGCCGAAATGCTGCGCCTGAACGGCTACGCTACCGCCGCCTTCGGCAAATGGCACGAAACCGCGGCCTGGGAAGCCAGCATGGCGGGGCCATTCGACCGCTGGCCGACCCGGCAGGGTTTCGACAAGTTTTACGGCTTTTTAGGCGGCGAGACCAACCAATGGGCGCCGTTCATTTACGACGGCACCAAGCCGGTCGAGTTGCCGAACGATCCCAACTACCACTTCATGACCGACATGACCGATCAGGCGGTAGCCTGGATCAAGTATCAAAAAGCCCTGACGCCCGATAAGCCCTTCTTCACCTATTTCGCACCGGGCGCCGTGCATGCACCGCATCACGTGCCCAAGGACTGGATAGCGCGCTGGCAGGGCAAGTTCGATCAAGGTTGGGACAAACTGCGCGAGGAAATTCTGGCTCGGCAAATCCAACGGGGCGTAGTGCCGGCAGGCACCCAATTGGCGCCTAGACCAGAGGCGATTCCGGCCTGGGACACGCTGTCGGCTGACGAAAAACGTCTATACACACGGCAGATGGAAGTCTTTGCCGCTTTTGTCGAGATGGCCGATCATGAAGTAGGCCGCCTGCTCAAGGCCGTAGAAGATACCGGTCAACTCGATAACACCCTGGTGCTGTTCGTCTACGGCGACAACGGCACCAGCGCCGAAGGCGGCCGCAACGGCATGTTCAACGAATACACCTTCTTCAACGGCGTTCCGGAACAGGTTGCCGACATGCTCAAGCATCTGGATCAGTGGGGCGGCCCGGAAACCTATCCGCACATGGCCGCGGGCTGGGCGGTGGCACTGGATACGCCGTATCAATGGACCAAACAGGTGGCGTCCGATCACGGCGGCACCAAGGTGGGCATGGCCGTGCGCTGGCCCAAAGGCATCAAGGCCAAAGGCGAACAACGTACCCAGTTCCATCACGTGATCGACATTGCACCAACCATTCTGGAAGCCGCCGGCCTGCCGGAACCCAAAAGCGTGAATGGCGTCAAGCAATGGCCAATGGATGGGGTCAGCATGGCCTATAGCTTCGATGATGCCAAAGCCAAAGAGCGCCATACCACGCAATACTTCGAGATGTTCGGCAACCGGGCCATCTATCATGAAGGCTGGTTTGCACGCACCATACATCGTGCGCCGTGGGAAATGCAGCCGCGCCGTCCGTTGGCGGACGATATTTGGGAATTGTACGACACCCGCAGCGATTTTAGCTTGACGCACGATCTGGCGGCGCAGAATCCGAAGAAACTCAAGGAACTGCAAGCCTTGTTCCTGAAAGAGGCCAAGAAAAACAAGGTATTGCCGATCGACGATCGCTCGATTGAACGCATGAACGCGGAACTTGCCGGTCGCCCCGATCTGATGGCGGGCCGTACCTCGCTGACCTTGGCCGAAGGCATGAGCGGCATGTCCGAGAACGCCTTCATCAACGTCAAGAACAAGTCCAAAACCATCACCGCCGAGCTGGATATTCCGGAGGGCGGCGCCAACGGCGTGGTGGCGGCTCAAGGCGGTCGTTTCGGCGGCTGGTGTTTGTATCTGAAGGACGGCAAACCGACCTATACCTATAACTTCCTCAACCTGAACCATTACACCATCAGTTCGCCGGAAGCCTTGCCGAAAGGCAAAAACAAACTGGTGTTCGAGTTTGCCTACGACAGTGGCGGCTTGGGTAAGGGCGGCACCGGCACCTTGTCCGTCGATGGCCGCAAATTGGCCGAAGGCCGTATCGATAAAACCCAGCTGATGATCTTCTCCGCCGACGAAACCGCGGATGTGGGCATAGACGACGCCACGCCAGTCGTGGCCGGAATCGGCCAGGGCGCGCAGACCCGCTTTACCGGCAAGATCGAGAAAGTCACCATCGACGTGAAATAAGCGGCTCGGAGTAGGTGCGTGTTTGCGCACCTACTCCGAAGTAGACTGAAAACTAAAGGAGACTAATTTAATGATGCAAAAAACCAGACTAGCCACGGCAATGGCCTTAAGCTGCGGCCTGTTGGCGGGCACTGCGTTCGCCAAATCAACCAAGCCGGCCCAGTACAAGATGACCACGGAAGTGCCTGCAGGCATTGCCATGCCGGATCAGGTCAAGACCCGCTTGGGCACGCTGAAATTTTTCGACGGTTTTCCAGATGAAGCCAGCGTCGAAAAACTCTACGACAATCTGGATTTTCAACGCGCGGTACAAGCCTACTTGCTGGCTTTGCCTGCCGTCAGCCAAGCTGCGAATCGCAACGAGATTCTCAAATTGGGGCCAGCCAACACCACTGTGCCGATTTTTGAAAATCGCATGGATTCGAAGTCGTTATTCTTGACCCCCAATACCGAAACCCCTTATAGCTGGATGTGGCTGGATCTGAAAGACGGCCCGGTCGTACTGGAGGCGCCGCCCAAGGTGTTGGGCGCACTCAATGACATGTGGTTCCGCTGGGTGGTTGACATCGGCTTCACCGGGCCGGATAAGGGCGAAGGCGGCAAGTTTCTGATTTTGCCACCTGGATACAGCGGTGAGGTTCCAGAGGGTTATATTGTGGTCAAGTCGCCGACCTTTAATCTATGGGCACCCTGGCGCAGTTTCGTGGTGGATGGCGATCCAAAACCGGGCGTGGATCTGGTCAAACAGCATACGCGGGTTTATCGTCTGGCCGATGCAGCCAATCCGCCGCCTATGAACTTTGTCAACGTCTCCGGCAAGGACTTCGGCACGGTCGCCCCGGCGGATTACCAATTTTGGGCGTATTTGGATCAGGTGGTGCAACAAGAACCCAGCGAATCGCTTGATCCGGTCACCTTGGGTTACTATGCGGCTATTGGCATTCAAAAGGGTAAACCCTTTGCGCCGGATGCGCGGATGAAGAAAATCCTCAGCGAAGCGGCGACCGTTGGCGACGCCACCGCCCGTGCCACCGCTTTTAGGATGCGGCAGCAGGAAGCCTACTATTACGAGGGCAGTTCCTGGCAATTGCCTTTTTTCGGTGGCTACAAGTTTGAGACGCAACCTGGGGTACGCAACCTGGATGGCTACAATTTTTACTACTTTATGGCTACCGGCGTCACACCCGCCATGGAGTCGAAAATGGTGGGGCAAGGCTCGCAATACGCCTGGACCGCCAAGGATGCCAAAGCTAAGCCGCTCGATGGTGGCAAAAACTACAAGTTGCACCTGCCGCCGAATATTCCGGTCGCAAACTTCTGGTCAGTGATTTTGTATGACAACCAGACCCGCTCCATGCTGCAAACCGATCAACAGTTCCCCAGCGTCAGCAGTCAAAACAAGGAGTTGGTGGTTAACGTCGATGGCTCGGTAGACATCTACTTCGGCCCCAAAGCGCCATCCGGCCAAGCCAACTGGTTGCAAACCATTCCCGGCAAAGGTTGGAACACGATTCTACGCCTTTACAGCCCGCTCCAACCCTGGTTCGACAAAACCTGGCGGCCGGGCGAGATCGAGCCGGTTAAGTAGGGCAGCAATGGCGCACTTGGCGGCTTTTAAAACCAGTGCGCCTTGTATTAAAAATTGAGGAAATGTGATGATGAAGACCGAAAGCCTTGCAATGAATGTCAAAAATAACAATAGGCTGAATAGAACGTCCTTGAGTCTGGTTGGCTCGGTGTTGCTGATGGGCTTAGGCTCGAACGCCAATGCCATCGGTCCCGTGGCAGTCCCGGAAACCTGGGGCGGGGACTTGGCTTCACGCGAAAGGCTGACCGGCGATTGGGGCGGCGTCAGGGATGACATGGCCAAAAAAGGCGTGGTATTGGATGCCAACATGCTTCTTCTGCCGGGCGGTGTCGCCACCGGGGGGCGACAAACCGGAGCCGACTTTTGGGGTAGCGTCGATTACTCCTTGAATCTGGATACCGGCAAAATGGGACTGTGGCCGGGCGGCTTCTTTAAATTCGAAGGTATTTCCAGTTTTGGCAATACCTTGTATAACGAAGCCGGGGCGATGATACCCACCAATATATCTTCGCTATCCCCCGCCTTCAACCAGCCCAGCAGTGGTTTGATGGGGGCATCCTACACCCAGTTCTTGAGTGAACACGCCGGGGTGACGATGGGAAAATTGAATCTGCTGGATTTCGCCCCCAATGAGTTTTATGGCAATTACAACACCCAGTTCCTGAATACCGGGCTGAATCTGTCCTTGGCCTTAGCGATGGTGCCTATCTCCGCTTATGGCGGCGGCGTGATTGGCCTGCCCACCAAGGACATCACGCTGATGGCCTTGGCGCTGGACGCCAGCGGCACGCCAATGGAAAACGACATCGGCAAAGCCTTTAAAGACGGCGTGACCCTGATAAGTGGGGCGAACATCAAAATCAAACCGTTTGGCCTGGTCGGGCATCAGGCTATCAACGGGGTGTGGAGCAATAAGACCCGTTTCTCGCTGACCCAAGACCCCGACAACCTGGCTCGCGCCCTGCTGACTGAGCGTTTTCCCTTCCTGGGCAATCCAGGCCCGATCCTGGAACGGATTCTTCGTGAGCGTTTTCCAAATCTGCTGCTTCCGGTCCAACCCTTCAACCGCAAGGAAAATACCTGGTCGGTGATCTACAGCTTCGATCAATACTTCTGGCAACCCGAGGGTGACTCGAAACGCGGCCTCGGCGTGTTCTTCAATTTTGGCGCCACCGATGGCAACCCCAATCCGATTCAGTACACCTATATGATGGGGATAGGCGGCAAGGGCGTATTCGCCTCGCGTCCGCACGATAGCTTCGGCATAGGCTGGGCGCGTACCCAGTTTAGCGATCAGTTCGTGCCCTTACTGCGGGAAAGATTGGGGCTTGGCCTGGATCATGAAGATGCCGTCGAGCTGTATTACGCAGCCGCGATCACGCCTTGGCTGGATGTAAGCCCGCATCTTCAGGTCGTCAATTCCGCTCTGAGTAAAACCCTTGATGAAAATCACCAGTTGCGGGATATGGATACGGTCGTCGAAGCGAATTTGCGCGTGAATATTAAATTTTGAGTCAGCCTAAGCGTGTTCGGGTGATGCGCAAAGCAGTCGTCGAGGCGACAAGACATTAAAGCGCTATTGCCGGGTTATTCGGAAGTAATTCGTAACCGCAGTGAACTTAAAAGGAAAAACAGTGAAACATGCCATGCGAATCAACAGGAGTTTGCTGGTGCTTGGCGCTGCCATGATCATGCGGACGGCGCTGGCCGGTGACGGGGCTGCGGATAGTAATCAGGCAAATGCCGCCGAGTTGGCCAAGAAATTACAAAACCCGATCGCCAATCTGATCAGCGTTCCCGTGCAAAACAATTGGGATTTCGGCATCGGCCCGGCCGATGCCATGCGCTTTACCGCCAATGTACAGCCGGTGATTCCGTTTTCGATCGGCGACAACTGGAATCTGATCACCCGTACCATCATGCCTATTATCCATGCCGAATCGCCCTTGGCCGGCGGTTCGGACACCAGTGGCTTCGGCGACATCGTGCAAAGCTTCTTTTTGTCGCCCAAGGAAGCGGTCGGCGGTTGGATAGTGGGTGGCGGGCCGGTGTTTTTGTACCCTTCCGCTTCCGAAGATAATCTGGGCGGGCAAAAATGGGGTGCTGGGCCAACGGCGGTTGCCTTAAGACAGGAAAACGGCTGGACTTACGGCATGCTGGCCAATCATCTGTGGAATTTTGCTGGCAGCGGCAGTCGCCAGGACGTAAGCGCGACTTTTATGCAACCTTTTCTGGCTTACACAACAAAAACATTCACAACTTTGCAACTTAACACCGAATCGACCTACGACTGGGAAAACACGCGCTGGACGGTTCCGCTCAATCTAACTGTGCAACAGCTGGTGAAGTTCGGTTCGCAGCCGGTGGCTTTCACCGTGGGTGGTCGTTACTACGCCGAGAAAGCGGAAGGCGGCCCGGACTGGGGGCTGCGCTTCGCCGTCACCTTGTTGTTTCCGAAGTGAGCGCTGAAAACACTGGTTTTAATTGATGTTTTTTGAGGAAAACAAGCCATGAGCCTACTCATCAAGCTAAAGCACGAGGCCCAGGAAGTGGGTCTGGTGACCTTGTATTTCTTCTTTTGCTTTAGCGTCATACTGACCTTGAAGAAACTGTTGCTCGCCGATTATCAGGTTGACGTTCAGGTCGTTTCCCTGGCGGCCGTCAGTGCCTTGATCATCGCCAAAGTCGTCGTCATTCTTGATCATACCGCCGCCGGCAATCGTTTCGATACCCGCCAGCCGCTCTGGGTGGCGGCTGTTTACAAGACCTTGGTCTATTTGGGCATCGCGTTCATGGTGTTTTTTCTGGAAAAAGTCTTTCATGCCTATCGGGAGACGGGCTTGTTGAATCAGGCCGTTTCGGAAGTATGGGCACATAAAGACTGGAACCTGATGCTGATGAAGCTGCTTTGCGTGGGTTTGACCTTTTTGGCTTATCACGTGTATGCGGGATTGGATCAGCGTTTGGGCGAAGGTACGCTGCGACGCGGAATTTTCGAACGCCCGCAGCCAACACACGGCCCGGGCTGCGAGGGTTAACGCGTGATGGCTAAAACTGATGGGGCAATGGGGGTATTGAATTATGGACATTGCTAGTCTCGCGGTGTTGGTGGCGCTGGTTTTATTTCTTGGCATGTTGCTGGCCATAGAGTTCGGCAGGAGGCTAGGCCTTAAAACCAGGGGCGATGATCAAAAAACCGATAACACCGCCGCTGGTTTGATCGACGGCGCCATTTTCGGATTGATGGGCCTGTTGATCGCTTTTACGTTTTCCGGAGCGGCCTCGCGCCTGGATCATCGTCGGGATTTGGTTATCAACGAGGCCAACGCCATTGGCACGGCTTATCTACGCTTGAATCTGCTACCATCTGCAAGCCAACCGCCATTGCGGGATTTGTTCCGGCAATACCTGGATGCGCGCCTGGATGCATTTCAGAAACTACCCGACATGGCGGCGGCGGAAGCCAGTTTGCTCAAGGCCAATCAATTACAAAATCAAATCTGGCCGATGGCGGTCCAGGCCTGTCAAGCTTCGGGATCGGTGCCTGCGACCACGCTGTTGTTGGCGGCTTTGAACGAAATGTTCGATATGGCGACGTTGCGCACAACGACCGCGCGCGTGATGCATCCGCCCACGGTCATCTTCGTGATGCTGTTCGCCTTGGCGTTGCTGAGCTCTTTTCTGGCCGGTTACTCGATGGGCAATAACCCGGAAACCACCCGGTTTCATGTCTTCGGTTTTGCCGCCATCATCGCAATCACGGTATATGTGATACTCGATATCGAATATCCTCGCGCCGGCTTGATTCGGGTGGATGCAGTGGATCGGGTTTTGATCGAACTGCGCGGCAGCATGCAATGAAGTCGGCCGGTGAACGAAATCCAGCGCCGGAATCGGTCGCGAACAAAGGGGTTAAACGTACCTATGGGTGGTTATTCGCCCTATGCGTAGTGGTGCTGGCGGGATTGGGTACTTGGTTTTACCTGTTCCCGCTTGCCGCTGATTCCACTGCCATGCCGGCAAAGCAAGTGAAAATCGAGCCGGCTTTCGTCGGCAGAGCCGCTTGCGCCGCTTGCCACGTCGAGCAGGATAAGCTCTGGCAAGGTTCGCATCATGATTTGGCGATGCAGGAAGTCACCGAACAAACCGTGCTCGGCGATTTTAAGGACGCTAAATTCAGCAAGGACGGCCTGACATCGCGTTTTTTTCGGCAAAACGGCCGGTTCCTGGTCAACACCGACAGCCCGGATGGCAAACTGGCGGATTTTGAAATCAAATACGTGTTTGGGGTTACGCCGCTGCAGCAATACCTGATCGAATTACCCGGCGGCAAGTTGCAAGCCTTGTCAATTGCCTGGGACAGCCGCTCCAAAGATCAGGGCGGGCAACGCTGGTTTCATTTGTATCCCAACGAAAAAATCGACCACACCGACGAATTGCATTGGACCCGGCGCTCGCAGAACTGGAATTTCATGTGTGCCGAATGCCATTCCACCCATCTGCAAAAAAATTACGATGCCTCCAACCGCACTTATCGCAGCACCTGGTCGGAAATCGATGTGTCTTGCGAAGCTTGCCACGGTCCCGGTTCCAATCATGTGACCTGGGCCAAACCGGAATCGGGCTCTAAAGCGGCGGACGATCAAACCAAGGGTTTGGCGGTATTGCTGAATGAGCGGCGCGGCGCGGCTTGGAGCATCGATTGGCAAACCGGCAACGCCCGGCGCAATATCCCGCGTAGTGGAGATACGGAAATCCAGGTCTGCGCCCGTTGCCATTCCCGGCGCGCGCAGCTATTGGGCGATTACCATGATGGGCGCTTGATGGACAGCCATTTACCTTCCTTATTGACCCAAACCTTGTACCACGCCGATGGCCAGATCGACGGCGAAGTCTATGAATACGGCTCGTTTCTGCAAAGCAAGATGTATCAGGCCGGCGTGACCTGCGGCGATTGCCACGAACAGCACAGCCTCAAATTGCGCGTCGCCGATAACGGCACGTGTTTGCAGTGCCATGCCGCCGCCAAGTACGAGGATGCCAAGCACCATTTCCATACCGAGGGTTCCGCCGGCGCTAAATGCATCGCTTGCCACATGCCGACCAAGACCTATATGGGCGTCGATGCCCGCCGCGACCATGGCTTTCGTATTCCGCGCCCCGATCTATCCGAAAAACTCGGCACCCCCAATACCTGTAACGCCTGTCATGCCGATAAACCGGCGCAGTGGGCGGCGGATACGGTCAAACGCTGGTACGGGCATCAGCCCAAGGCTTATCAAAATTATGCCGAAGCCTTGCATGCCGCGCGCACCGCAAGCGCGGATGCCACGGCGCAGTTATCGGCATTAGCGCAAGACAAAAGCCAACCGGCTATCGCCCGAGCCACAGCCATCTCGGAAATGGCCGCCGGTCTGACGCCGGAACAGTTGCCGATTCTGACTCAAGCCTTGCGGGATGCCGATCCCTTGCTGCGTAGAGCGGCGCTGCAAGCTATGGAACAACTACCGCCGGAACAGCGTTGGCCGCTGGCTCACGACGCGCTGCGCGATCCCGTGCGTTCGCTGCGTGTACTGGCCGCCGCGGCATTGGCTGGCCTTGCCCCTGCCACCATTTCTGCAAGCGAACAGGCCAATTACGCAGCGGCCAGCCGCGATTATTTGACTTCGTTGGATTGGAACGCCGACGATCCGGCCGCGCAAGTCAATCGCGGCAATTTTCATACCGCCCGCAAGGAATTCGAATCCGCCGAACAGGCTTACCGGGAGGCCTTGCAGATCGATCCAGACTTTGTGATGGCGTACATCAATCTGGCCGATCTTTTTCGACTGATTCATCGCGACAACGAAGGACTAAGCCTGCTGCAACAAGGCTTGTCCCGATTGCCGGACGCCGCCGATTTACATCACAGCCTGGGCTTGTTACAGGTCAGACTGAAAAACACCGAAGAGGCGCTGAAGTCTCTGGAACGCGCGGTCAAATTGGCGCCAAACCAACCTCGGTTCAGCTATGTCTACGCCATGGCTTTGTCCAGTGTCGGAAAGGGGCGGGATGCGCGCGATGTCGTTCGCTCCGCGTTGACGGCGACACCGCACGATCCTGCTTTAAACGCATTAAACGCGCAATTCACCCAAGAGGAATAACTCATGAAATTATCGACACCATCCCCTCAAATTGCCCCGCTGCTTGGATTCAGGCTAATCGCGTGTCTAGTGTTGGTCCTATCGTCGACGCTGAGCGGTTGTCAGTCCACGGGCGGGTCACAGGGCGATTCGCACGCTAACGCGGCGCAAATTGACCGCGAAGTGGATGCCGCTTTGAACAAGCTTTACCAAACCACGCCGTCGGCCAGAACGCTGGCGGCAAAAGCCAGGGGTATTCTGGTGTTTCCGAATGTGATCAAGGCCGGCTTCATCGGCGGTGCCGAGTACGGCAAGGGCGCCATGCGTAAAGGCGGCAGAACAGCCGGTTACTACAACATCGTGGCCGGTTCTTATGGCTTGCAAGCCGGCGTGCAATCCTTCGGTTACGCCATGTTTTTCATGAACGACGAGGCGATAGCCAGCCTGAATAGCGCCAAAGGCCTGGAAGTGGGCGTGGGCCCTAGCGTTGTGGTGCTCGATGAAGGCCTGGCCAAGAAAGCCACCACCACGACCTTGCGGGACGATGTCTATGCCTTTGTGTTTGGCCAGCAAGGCTTGATGGCTGGGCTGGGCATACAGGGCTCCAAAATTACCCGTATCAATCCGTAAATGAAGTTCACTATCCAGTAATAAGGAGATTAAAAAAATGGCACGTAATCACAAACAAAATGTAATCGGTATTTTGGGGCTGACCTTGATGGTGGGCTTATCCGGCTGTACGCCGATCAAGCAGGCGCGTAACGTCGAGGAATCCGGATTTTTAGGGGATTATTCAGCCTTGCGCGCGGGAAAAGACGGCGAGGCCCTAAAAGTCTACCTTAATCCAAAATATCAACAAACCTGCAAAACCTATGACAAGGTGCTGATCGAGCCTGTCGGTATCTGGGTTGGCAAAAATTCCGATACAGCTTCTATCCCGGCGGAAGATAGGCAAATGCTGGTTAATCATTTGCATGGTTCGTTAGTCAGCGAATTGGGCAAACACTATCAAATCGTCAAAACGCCGCAGCCAGGCACACTACGAATCAAAACCGCGATTACCGAAGCTGAAGGCTCCTGGGTGGCATTGGATACCGTGTCGTCGTTCGTGCCGCAGATGCTGGTGATGTCCAAATTGAAGGAAATTGCCACCGGCACTGGTGCCTTCGTCGGTAAGGCCAGCGGTGAGGTTGAAATCACCGATGCCAGTACCGGCGAACGCATGGGCGCGGCTGTCGATCGCATGGTCGGTAATAAGTCGACGATAGGCGTCACCGGCAAATGGGACGACGTAACCCGGACTTTCGATGATTGGGCGGATCGGATGGCTTACCGGCTGGAAAACTGCGGTGCCACTCGGCCTGAATAATATTGGCCCGGTCCGACAAAACCTGAAGATAGCGATCGCGCATCAAATTTCGGCACCTTCGCCTCTCTCCTGCCGAACGCACCGAGCGGTTGCCGGGGAGGTATAAAAACCGAAATTCGATGCTCGGCTATAACCGATTCAATTACGCAGGAGATGAATATGAACCATCGAAAAATTCGTAACACCCTGGTCTGTGCCCTTTTATTGGGCGCCGGAACCATGAACGCCTGGGCTCAGAGTCTGATGATCTATCCAGCCGCCGGGCAAAGTCCGCAGCAACAGCAGCAAGACCAGTATAACTGCCACGGCTGGTCGGTTCAGCAATCCGGTTACGATCCGAGCAATCCTCCCGCACCGAGTTCGGGGCCCAGTTTTGGCAGCGCGTCCAAGGAAGTGCTCAAAGGTGGCTTACGGGGCGCGGCGGCCGGAGCGGCAATCGGTGCGATTGCCGGCGATGCCGGCAAGGGCGCCGCCATTGGCGCTGTTGGCGGCGGCATGAGACGCGGTTTTCAAGAGCGAGATCGGCAACAGCAGGCCGCGTCCGCGCCACCTCCCGGTCTGGATAACTACAACCGCGCCATGAAATCCTGTCTAGGCGCACTGGGTTATTCGGTCAATTGATCGCGCCGATTCGACTGAGGCGGCCATGACTCACCCGCATAAACAGTTACCGTTCCCGCGCGGCACTATGCCATGCTCGCCGCGGTTGTCGGGTACGCTCCGGTGTGCCCGGTTCGCGGTAGTTGCGGCGATGCTGTCATTGCCTGCCTTGTCGGCTTGTGCTCAAGGATCGCCTGTATCCAAGCCGTCGGCTACGGCACGATCCGCTAATCAGGATACGCCCTCGTTGCAGGCAAGAGAAACGGCACTAAAGTCCAGACTCGATCAAGTCCGCACTCGCCTGATCGCTTTATCGAAAGACGGAGCGGTCGCGCCTGTGGCCGCTACCGAGACCGAATGGGCTGAATACACCCGATTGTTAAATTTAATAGTAAACGACTACGAACAGCATCTGGATACCTTGCGTAAGTTTCGTGGGATGGGTCAAACACGTGAGGATTTTCAAAAAAAAGCCATGGTTTGGACGAATTTTTCCGAACCGCCGCCTTATTCGGTGGATTTTATTGACTACCAATGGCAACAGGTGCGTCTGAAAGACCATGAACTTGAGGCTACAAGACTCGAACAGACCTTGTTTGATGGTTTGCTGGAAACGCGGCGACAGGAATATCTGGAATCCGCTCAGAATCTGCGTCAGGCGAACGAAGCGCTTGAGGCCGCTCGACCGGAACAGGCCGAGCGGGCGCGCTGGTTGCAGGAACTGAACGCGCTGCGCACTCAAAGGGACGAGGCTCGCATCGGCCTGCTGAGTACCAGCCGCGATTTACGTAACGAACGATTGGCGCATCTAGCTGACGAAAAAGCATTACTGCTCCAGCAGGCCATGGAGGCCAGTAGCAGTTCACCGTTATCGCAAGCCGATCTGAACAAGAAACTGGATCAGCTTACCAAGCGTCAACTGGAACTCGATGGCGAAATTGCCTTGGCCGTCCGGGCGGCCCAAACTGCGGAAAGCCAGTTACAAAGTACACGTGAGCGTTTGAAAAAGCTGAGCGAGCAAATCAACCTGGAGAGTGGTGCCAAGGTTGAAGACGCTAAGCCCGAACTTGAACGCATCCAGCAAATACTGGATGCCGATTCAGTGGAAAGTCAGGTGGCGTCTTCCAACTTGAGAACCTTGCGTTTGCTTGCCCTGTCAGTGGTGAGTGAGCGACAGGCTTGGGAATTGCGTTATCTAGTCGGCCATACCGAAGATCCTGTCGCCTTGAATAAAGCTGGGGTGGATTTAAAGCAAGGTATGGAACGGCTTTCCTTGTGGCGCAAATATCTGAAGTCGGAATTGGATTCGATACAAATCCATTTGGACAACCAGACAAAAATGCTAGCCAACTGGCAAAGCGGGTACGGCGAGCAAAAACAAGAGCAGCGTAAAAAGGCCTCCTTTGACAGTGAGGAAAAGCTGCTTAGGCGCGCACTGAGCGAATTAAATGATCTGGATAGCAGTCTGCTCAATATGTTCGATTTGCTGGCGCTAAAAAATGTCAATGCGTCATTAACTGAAAAGCTGAAAACTTTCTACGCAGATTCCATGGCTTTGGTAACAGCATTCAGCGACTTCGAACTACTGGCTATCGATGACACCATCGTCGTCGAAGGGCGGCAGATTACCGGTAAACGTAGCGTAACGGTGAGCAAGATATTCAAATTGATAGCGATACTGGCGGTGGGCTTATGGCTGGTCAATCGCGTCGCGGACCAAGGCTTGCGCCGGGTGAAAAACTGGCAGCCGATCAAGGCGAGTTCCGGCTTATTGTCCTTGAGGTTGTTCAGTCTGGTTGCGGTGGTGGCCATCATCGTCTTTGCCCTGGTTAGCGTCCATATTCCGCTCACGGTATTTACCTTTTTTGGTGGCGCCTTGGCGATTGGTGTTGGTTTCGGCGCCCAGAACATTATCAATAATTTTATCAGCGGCTTGATTTTATTGGCGGAGCGTTCGATCAGGCTGGGCGATATGGTTGAAATCGAAGGCGTACTGAGTCGGGTTACCCAAATCGGTAGCCGTTGCTGTCAAGTGCATCGGCTGGACGGCATCGACATGTTGATACCGAACAGCCGTTTCCTGGAGAACAACGTCACGAATTTGACCCTCTCCGACCAGCGACTACGTTGCACCATTACGCTGGGCATTGCTTATGGCTCGCAGGTGCGCAAGGCGTTGGCCTTGGTCGAGACTGCGGCTATCGAAAATCCCCAGGTACTCAAACAGCCCGCGCCGGATATTTATCTGCAGGAGTTTGCAGACAGTGCATTGAGTTTGCGTTTGGATTTTTGGGTCGATCTGTTGGTACAGCCTAACCGTATGCGTTTGATGAGCGACGTGCGCCTGCGAATCGAAGAGTTGTTCAGCCAACATGGCATTTTGCTGGCCTTTCCGCAACGCGACGTACATTTGGATATAACCCAGCCGGTCAGGGTGGAATTAAACACCGCCATGACATCAGGGGGCGCCGCGGCATGAAAAGAAATCGGCGGTTGGAACGTTATTCCGACTCAAATCGTTTGGTGTTCGCTGGTGGCCGTAGGGTTATCCTCGACGGGTGCCTTTATCAGTTCAATCCCATCACCTTAAGGAGGTGAAACATGTATAAAACACTACAACCGGGAATACGCAACGCGCTATGCGTGGCTATCCTGTCGATACTCGCGGGCTGCGCGGAGCAGCAGACGGTTAGCCATCCACAGGCTGCGATTTCCCAGCAAAGCTTGCCGCAAGCAGGGCCGGAAGCGATCGATGCCAAGGGTATTTTGCAGCGTATGGCCAATTACTTGGCCAAGACTCCGGCATTTGCGGTGAACCTCAACGATTCCTACGACACGGTACAGGCGTCCGGAGAAAAGATCGAATTTTCGGCCACGCGCAAGGTTGTCGTCAGTCGGCCCAATGGCCTGCGGGTTGAGCGCGAGGGAAGCGATGGCGTGAAGCAGATGGTGTTGTATGACGGCAAGGACATCACGATATTCAGTCCGTCGGATAACGTTTATGCCCAGACGGCAAAACCGGGCGGTATCGATGAAGCGGTCAAATACTTCCTGAAAGATCTGAATATGCGGCTGCCGCTGGCCGTGTTGCTGGTAAGCGAATTACCCGCCGAGCTGGAACGTAGGACCCAATCGCTCGAGTACGTCGAGAAGACCACGATACACGGACAAGCCGCGCATCATCTGGCTGCGCGCACCGAGACCGTCGATTATCAGGTATGGATAGCGGAAGGGCCAAAGCCCCTGCCTCTGCGGGTGGTATTGACCTACAAACTGGAGGAAGGCCAACCGCAGTTCAGGGCGCAATTTTCCGATTGGAATTTGGCTCCGCAAATCGACAGCACCCAGTTTGCCTTTACCCCAGCCGAAGGCGCCAAAAAAATTGCCTTCCTGGCGCAAGTGCCCAGCATCGTACCTGGTGCTTCTGAAAATCCAGCACATTCGGGAGAAAAATAATGAACACAAAACTTAATGCTATCGTGACGGCGATGACCGCCACCTTTGTCATTTTCAGCGTCGGCATCGGAGATGCGGCGGCCCGCGGCATGGCTGGAGGCGGTGGAGGCGCCCGTGGTGGAGCTAGTGGTGTGGGTGGTTTTTCGCAAGGTGGCGCGGGTGGTTTTTCCCGAGGCGGCGCGGCGGCCAGCGGTAGTTTTTCGGCAAGCCGCAGTTTTTCAGCGGGAGGCGCTTCGTCGGCGTCCAGCAGGTCAGCGACGGCTCAAACGGCTTCCACGAATCGTACACAAAGCCAAACCGCACAATCGGTTTCTGCCAATAGGACTGAATCGGCTTCGACAATGTCGACCAACCGGGCCGCGACCCAACAAACTCGGGCATCCTCATCAACAGAAAATCAAGCCCAGCGGCAGGACGCCGCGTCGCAAAACCAAGCTCAACGCCAATCGGCATCGAATGAGAACGTCAATACCCGTCAGCAAGGCGCTACCAGCAGATCCCAAAGCCGGCAGCAAACGGCAGAGTCGTATCATGGCGGGTACTACCACGATGATGATCACTGGGACGATGGCGAAGTGGCGGCTGTAGCGGTCGGTGCGGCGGCAGTAGGGGCGATGGCGGGTTATGCGGCCGGTCAATCAAACACGACGCAAACCACGGCTCCGTCGACCACCGTGGTCTATACCACCCCGCCTTCCGGTAATGGCGGATTGCCATGTACCCCAAACACTGCCGTTCTTCAAGGGGTGACGTATTATCAATGCGGTACTTCTTGGTACACGCAGGCTTATGGCGCCAACGGCCCGATCTATACCCCGGTGCCGGCGCCTTACTAACGGGAGGTTGGTTTTTCATGACGAACTATTTTCGTCGGGATAGCGCGACAATCGCGGTTTTCATGACGGCTTCGTTGGCTGTTAGCTTTTCGGCCATGGGGCAGGATTTAGAGCCGCGCACGTACGCTAATACCCCGGTAGGGTTGAATTTTTTGATTGCGGGTTATGGCTACACTGGGGGCGGTGTAGCCACAGATCCTGCCTTGCCGATAGAAAATACCCAGATCGAACTGCATTCCGGCGTGCTGGCTTATGTGCGTGCGATCAATGTGTTTGGTAAATCGGCCAAATTCGATATGGCGTTGCCCTATGCTTCGCTGCAGGGCACGGCCACGGTGGTGGGTCAGGAGCGGGACCGGGAAGTCTCGGGTTTGATCGATCCCCGGTTTCATTTTTCGATCAATTTTTTCGGCGCGCCCGCGCTTTCGCTCGAGGAATTTGCAAAATACGAACAGGATACGATAGTCGGCGCTAATATCGAGGTGACGGCGCCGGGTGGGCAGTACGATGCCGGCAAATTGGTCAACCTCGGCACCAACCGCTGGTCGATCAAGCCGGAGTTGGGCGTTTCCAAACGCATGGGGCCGGTGACGCTGGAATTGGCGAGCGGTGTCCGATTCTACACCGACAACGACGAATTTTTCGGCGGCAAACTGCGCTCGCAAGACCCGGTTTATTCGGTGCAGGGTCACCTGATTTATCACATTACCCATGGCATCTGGGTGGCGGCGGATGCCACTTTTTACACCGGCGGACAAAGCCGGGTGGACGGCGATAAAAATGACGATAACTTGGAAAACACCCGTGGCGGCGCCACGCTGGCGCTGCCCGTCAATAAAGCCAACTCGATCAAGCTTTATTACAGCACGGCAATTTCCGGACGCAGAGGCAGCGATTTCGACACCACCGGTATCGCCTGGCAATATCGCTTCGGTGGCGGCTTGTGATGTCGCTGATGAGCAATCGTTTCAACAGGCCCTTGTTTATCCCAACTGTCGTGTCTGGCTGCCGAGTCGGCGCGATTTCGGTTTTATGGACTTTCGGTGAGGTCAGCAATGTTTAAAAATTTTCGGTTGCCGCGACGGTGTTTGCTGGTCTTGCCGTTGCTGTGGATTTCCGCCTGCGCCGTCGTCGACGGCGATGCAAGCGTGGGACGCGAAGCTCAGGCCGATGCGGCAATCAAAGACAGGGTATGGCAGTTATCGCGCTTCGATGCCGATGCAGGCGATGAATCGTTCACGGTTGGCGCCTCCGACCGCTATACGCTGACCTTGCTGGCGGATGGTTCTTATCGTGTCAAAGCGGATTGCAATCGCATGCAGGGTGCTTACCGGCTGGAAAGCGAGCGACGTATCGCGTTATCGCTAGGAGCGGCGACCTTGGCCGAATGTGGGCCGGATTCGCACTATGCGCAATATCTTCGCCAGTTGAGCGAAGTTCGCCAATTCGAAGTAATCGACAAGACTGGGCAGCTCAAACTGATCACCGATAAAGGCCGATTGATTTTCGACCCTGCGGAGCATGAAGCGCCGTGAGATGGATCAAAGCCAGCGCTTCGGTTCTCATTCTGCTGATAACAATCCTATGGGGCGTTTGCGCACTCTATTTCGGTGATTCCGCAACGGGATGGCCGCAGCGTGTGTTGGCGGCGCTGTTCGCTCTACTTGGCGTGGCGACGTTGATTAGCCTTGCGTTCGCCCGCTGGCGCAAGTATGGACTAATCGCCTATGGGACGGTGTTTGGTTTGGTTTTGCTGTATTGGTTGAGTATTGCCCCGTCTAACCAACGGCATTGGCAAGCCGACGCCGAAAAATTGGCCTATGCCACCTTCGAGGGCGATAGCGTAACGGTGCATGACATCCGCAACTTCGATTATCGTAGCGAATTCGATTATCGGCCGGCGTATTACACCAAAACCTTCGACCTGAACAAATTGCAGGGTGTCGATCTGTTTTCGGTCTATTGGATGGGGCCGGCAATTGCCCATACCATCCTGAGTTTCGATTTCGGCGGCAACGATCATTTGGCCATCTCCATCGAGGCGCGCAAAGAACAAGGCGAAGGCTATTCGACGATCAAAGGTTTTTTTCGCCAGTATGAACTGATTTATTTCGTCGCCGACGAACGCGACGTGATACGTCTACGTACCAACTACCGCAATAATCCGCCCGAGCAGGTTTATCTGTATAAATTGCAAGGTCCGATAGAAAACGCGAAACGGCTGTTTCTGGAGTACCTGCGCAAAATCAACGAACTCAACGAAAAGCCGGCGTTCTACAATACGCTGCTGGATAATTGCACGACCGCGATCTGGATGCGAACCTTGGCAAATCGGGATCACCTGTCGTTTTCCTGGAAAATTTTGCTGAGCGGTTATGTGCCGGAATATCTATACGAAGCTCAACGGCTCGACACCGGTTTGCCTTTTTCCGAACTGCAACGGCAAGCCCTGATCAACCCTTTAGCGCAAACGGCCGATCAGGCGGTGGATTTTTCAATGCGTATTCGGTCTAAGAGCAATCACTAGTTCTGGCAGAAGATGACCGAGGTGACTCAGTGATAATGTCAATTTGCTCGCCGAATACCGGACAGTCGAATGAGTCACTGGACGCCCTAACTATTGAAATTGGTTAGTTGCCGCGACCGGCGGCTTATGGCCGATTGTGTTGAAAAAGTCGGTTTTCGGTGAATTTAGGCCAATTTTTCCTCCTCTCGTATTTTCAACCTATTGTTTTCAACAGGTAATAATTTTTATAAAAACAGCTCCTTTCACAAAAGAGCCCTTTTTCAACACAATCGGCCTAAATTTGCCCATCAAGCCTTTCAAGAATGCCTACCGAAAAATTAGGTTTGCGATAGGTTTCAAGACAATTCAAAAAGTCCCGGAACTACATCAGGCTTCGAAACCAATCTCGAAGGAAGAGAAGCCGGACTCGTCGCCATATATCAACGATAGACCGGACGGATCAGGAATTTTGCTTTGTTTGGCCGAATAGGCGTCCAAGATTGGCGTGATGTGGCGTACCGATCTAGGCGTGGTGTAAACCAGGAAGGCAGTGTCGTCGTCGGACCAGCCGCCGAACATCGCCATGCCCTCGGGGCCGTTTCGCGCCACATAGGCGGCTCGGAACGCGCCTAACAGCACGTAGATTTCGCCGGATTCGTATTCCTGGCGCGAGAGTGTGATGCGGTGCCAACTCATGGTTTTTGCCATTTCATTCCTTCCGTCACTAAATCAGCTCAATGGACCTAAATCGCGTTGTTACTGGATTTCGATCAGCCCCAAGAATATTAACATCGGAAGGCGATACGGGCCATACAAGTGCTTACCGCGCTATGTAAAGCCCCGCGCGAAAAACTTAAGAAATGTAATTAAACAACGACAGATTTTGCACTTTGGTAAACGCCTGTTGTGCGGCTTGCAGGGATATTTGTTGCAGATTAAATTTGCTCAAGGCTTCCGCATAGTCCAGATCGCCGATGTCCGAGGCGGTGGATTTGTTATCCAGTATGTAGTCGGCGTTCAAGTTTTCCTGGTCGTCCAATGCGTTCAAGCGGGCGCCGGCCGATGCGCGAATGGTATCGAAGCGCACCAGCGCGGTATCCATGTCGTTCAGTGAGTTCTTATTGGGGGTGTTGGCTTTTAAATCAGCGGATATTTGCGCGACTGCTTGAAAGACGTTGCTGATGCTGCCGGCTGTCAGCGGTGCGGCTTGAATGCTGCCGAATACCGATTCGCCGGGATCGCCGTCGGTTACTTGCCGGCTGGGGCCTATAGCGATACTGCGTTGGTTGGTGTCGCCTTGATAGGCGTAAGCCGGAGTGTCGGTAAATGCGGCTTGGTCGGTTTTGTACCCGGAAAAAATATACTCGCCGTTGGCATTTTTGGTATTGGCGATGCTTAACAATTGCTTGTTCAGTTCGTCGATTTCCATGGCGATTTGCTTACGGTTGGTGGCGGTGTTGCTGTCGTTCAAGCCTTGCACGGTCAATTCTCTGATTCTATGCAACACGCTGCCGGCGTTATCCAGTGCCGATTCTTCCAAGTCCAGCCTTTGCCGCGCCGCGCCGATATTGACCTGATATTGCTGATTTTCCTTAATGTTGTGATTCAGGTCGATCATGCTGGTGGCCGCCACCGCGTTTTCGGATGGGCTCAGATATTTCTTGCCGGAGGATAGTTTTAGCTGAGTCTCGCTGAGTTTGGATTGTTGATCCAACATCGCGTTAAGGCCTAGCTGATTATTCCATGAGGTTGAAATGCGCATAATAATCTCCTAGCGGAATGCCCCGATCAGGGTGTCGAACAGTGAATTAGCCACCGAAACGGCCTTGGCGGCCGCCTGATACGAATTTTGAAAATTGATGAGATTGGCCGCTTCTTCATCCAGATTGACGCCGGATACGCTTTCTTTAGCGCTGGTGGCTTGTTTTAACAGGGTTTCCTGGGCGGTGCGTCCAACTGAGGCGGCATGCGTTTGCGAACCAACATCCGAGATCATTTGCCCATACACTTGGGTAAAACTGGCTTTACCACCGAACATTTTTGCCTGGGTTTCCAGATTAGCCAATTTCAGCGCATTGCTGTTGTCGCCGGGCAGGCCGGTGGCGCTGGCGGCGGCGATTTGTCTAGGATTGGTGATGGCCGAGTTAAGTTTGATTTTGGCGGCGGCGTTAAAATTAGGGCTGATTTGGAAGGAGTCGCCAATGGTCAGCGAACCGCCGCTAAAGCTGATACTAAAACCGTTAGTCGCAGCGGTAGTCGCCAGGGTGGCGGCGCTTAAGCCGGCAGTCGTGGTGTTGTCGCTGAGGTTGGTCAGGCTGAACGTGGCTGCCGGCGCGGTTGCGGTAACGTCCAGCCGATAGGCGGCGCCTAAACCCGCCACGGTGGTCGGCGCGACAAACGCGCTGGACACCACCAGATTGCTATCGCTGACGGTGGCTTTCACTTGCGGCGTTGGCGAATTTAAATCAAAAAACGCCACATTGGTATTGCCGTTGATGTCGTAGCCGGCTTTATGGATGTTGTTAAATTCGGTAGCCAAACCGGTTGCCAGCAGACCCAGCTGTTGTTGTGCGGGGTCCAGAACTTGATCTCTAAAACGCAGATTGCCGGAGAGTTCGCCGCCGGACAACTGTTTTGAAATATCCTGACCATTCAGCATGATCAGCTTTTGATTGACGTCGTTACTGTCACCGACCACGGACAGCGTGGAGGCCGCACTGCCCAGCACCAAGGGTTGGCCCTTGCCGATAAACACGTTGTATGAGCCATCGGCTTGGCTGACATAGGTTACGTCGGCTTTTTCGGCGATTTTGGTCAGCAATAGATCGCGTTGATCCATCAACTCATTGGGCATTTGTTTGCCGGACGAGCGGCCGATGTCCGAGACAATCTTCACATTCAATTCGGCCAGGGTTTTGGCAAAGCCATTCAGCTCTTGCACCGAGCTGGTGATGTTATCGTTGACGCGCTTACGCAAATCGCCGAAGCGGGCGCTCATGGTGTTGAATTGCTGCGTTAGGGATTCGGCTTCGGTCAACATCACTTGGCGGGCTGCCACCGAGCTGGGGTCGTTGGCGACGCTGTCTATCGCATCGAAAAAGCTCTTCATGGCCGGCGCCAGACCGGTGGTGTCGTCGGCGGTGATATTGTCGATTTGCGACGACAAGGTGTAAAAACTGTCTATATCGTGAAACGTAGCGGTGCTGGAGCGGACTTGATTGCTGATGAACTGGTCGTAGCTGCGGGTGATGTTGGCAACTTCGACGCCATTGCCCATATAGCCGTTGCCGGTAAATTGTTCCGGGCGGGTGGCTAGTTCGACGCGTTGCCGGCTGTAGCCTTCGGTGTTGGCGTTGCTGATGTTGTTGCTGGTGGTTTCCAGCGAGCGTTGGAACGCGGTCAGCCCTGATAATGCATTGCCGAGAATGCCAATGGCCATGTTCGCCTCCTATCCCGCGCTTTTTAGAGCTGCTACCTGGGCCGCGGTTTGGCTGTGGTAGATCGTCATGACTTTTTCGGCATACCGCGGATCGGTGGCATAACCGGCTTGTTGTAGTTCGTGTAAATAATGTCCGGCGTTGCCGGCTTTCTTCAAGGCTTCGCTGTAACGCGGATTGGTTTTGATAAAGTTCACGTAATCGTCGAAGCTGTCTTTGTAAGAGTCGTAAGCGCGGAAGCCGGCCATTTCTTTTTTGGCGACACCGCCGGCATATTCCAGTGTCATGGTTTTGGCTTGTTTGCCTTGCCAGGACCTATCGGCCTTGATATTGAACAGATTAAAGCTGTTATCGCCCTGACCATTTTTCACCATGCCTTGGCCCCAGCCGGTTTCCAGTGCCGCTTGAGCCAGTAACACGTTGGGATCGACTCCCAGGCTGCGCGCGGCTTGTTCGGCATGCGGCCGGAGTTGGTTAACGAACTCGTCTCTGGAGGTTAGCGGCTGATCGCTATCGTTGCGCACTTTATCGTCCAGGGTTTGCCATTGGTCGGCTAGGACTTTCTGACTGCGTTCCAAGCGGGCCAAGCTGCGCTCCAGGCTGCTTAAACCTGATGCATCCAGCGGCATTTGTTCTTCGGTTTCCTCGCCGGCCCGCAGCGACTGGTGATTGTCGGGGTTATTGCTGGCGCCGGTGCCGGCCGCGCGATTCAAGAAATCGCTAGCGGACAGTTGCTTGTCTTTTTCTTCGTCCTTGTTTTGTTTGGGCGACAATTGTTGGGCAATCAAATCCGCAAAGCCGATACCGGGTTTACCGGCCAGATGCACGGACATTTGTTGGTCGTACATGTCTTGATAAAACTGGGTTTGTTGGCTGTCCAATATGCCGTCGGACAATTTAGCCTGACGCATGTTTTTCATGACCATGCCTAAAAACACCGACTCGAATTGTTTGGCGACTTCCTTGATCGCCTCGGGCGATTGTTCGCGGGCGCCTTGTTTAAGTTTCGCCAGGCCGTTGAAGTCGGTATACACCGAAGCGCTGTCTACGTTTAACATGGGAATCTCCAATAATTCATCTAATCAACTGCTGTGTCACGTTCTTTAAATCACTATCAACTCGGCTCTGAGTGCGCCGGCGGATTTTAATGCTTCCAAAATGGCCACCAAGTCGCTGGGGCCGGCGCCGACGCCGTTTACCGCTTGGACAATCTCGTCTAGCGAAACGCCGGGGTTGAAGACAAACATGTGATTCTTGTCTTCATTTACCGAGACATTGGATTGCGGTGTCACTACGGTACTGCCGCCCGATAATGGGTTGGGTTGACTGACTTGCGGATTCTCACTGATCGTCACAGTCAAGCTGCCATGAGACACGGCGGCCGGCTGTACTCTGACTTTGCTGTTGATAATCACGGTACCGGTGCGGGAATTGACAATCACTTTGGCGGGGGCGTCGTCAGGCGCCAGTTCCAGGTTTTCGATAACGGAGGCAAAGCCGACCCGTTGGTTGGGATTGACCGGCGCTCTGACGCTGACTGAGGTGGCATCGACGGCTTGCGCGGTTTCGGCGCCCAGCGCTTTGTTGATGGAGTCCGCCATGCGTTGCGCGGTGGTGAAATCCGAAGAGTTCAAATTAAAAACCAGCTCAGCACTCTGATCGAACGAGCTAGGGACGATGCGTTCCACCGTGGCGCCGTTAGGCACCCGGCCCACCAGCGGGTTATTGACAGTAATTTTCGAACCGTCCTGGCCGCTGGCACTAAGGCCGCCCACCACCAGATTACCTTGCGCCACCGCATAAACATTGCCGTCGGCACCGCGTAAGGGGCTCATCAACAGCGAACCGCCGCGCAGGCTTTTCGCATCGCCTATCGACGAAACCGTGACGTCAATTTTTTGACCGGGTTTGGCGAAAGCAGGCAGATCGGCGTGAATGCTGACCAGCGCGACGTTTTTTGATTTGGGGTCGGTATCGGGCGGCAAGGTCAGGCCCAGTTTGCCCATCATGCTGCGCAGGCTTTGGCCGGTAAATTTGGTTTTGTCGCCGGTTTTATCCAGGCCGGTGACCAAGCCATAGCCCACCAATTGGTTGCTGCGCACGCCGGCGATTGAGGCGATGTCTTTGATACGTTCCGCTTGCGCGGTATTGGTTAGCAGCAGGGCGATTGAAAAGAGTATTTTGTTCATCTGATTTCTCCGTCAGCCTCGGCTAGAAAGGAAACAATGGGCTTGAAAAAATTCGCGAAATCCAGCCGGGCTTGCTGCTGTCGGCCAAGGCGCCGTCGCCGGTGTACATGATGGTAGCGTCGGCCACTTTGCTGGAGGCCAGGGTGTTGGCGACGTTGATGTCGATAGGCCGCACGATGCCGGACAGGCGGATATATTCGCTGCCGTCGTTCAGCGTGACGCGTTTTTCGCCGCGCACGCGCAGATTGCCGTTGGGCAGCACATCGACTACGGTCACGCTCATACTGCCGGTCAACCGGTTGCTTTGCCGGGAGTCGCCTTTGCCTTCGGTGCTACGGTCCGCGCTGAAGTCGATGGAAGTCTCTAAATCATGTCCGAACAAGGCAGAGGTAGCCATGCCATAAATGCTTGGCGCGGAGCCAGTGGTCTTGATGTCGCTGTTCTTGCTGGTTTTGGAATTGGCTTGCTTGGTGGCGTTGGTATTTTCGTCGAAGGTTACCGTCAAAATATCGCCGACCCGGCGCGCGGCATGATCTTCGAATAAACGCATGTCGTAGCCGGCCTGGTAAATTGCACCGTTGCTTTGTTGGGGCGGGCGCAAATCGGCGGGTTGTACCGGGGCGAAGTCGGGGTCGCGTTTCGGCAAGGTATCGCAGCCCACTAAGATCGCGATTGCCGCTACCAGCAAAAATTTGCCGCCTGCTTGCCGTGTAATGAATTTGTTCATGAGCTTTGTCCTAAATTAAAGTTGTTGCGTGACGAAGGACAGCATTTGGTCGGTGGTGGAAATGGCTTTGGAGTTCATCTCATAAGCGCGCTGGGTTTCGATCATGTTCACCAGTTCTTCCACGACGTTGACGTTTGATGTTTCCAAAGAACCTTGAATCATGGTGCCAAGTTCGTTCTCGCCAGGCGCACCGATAATCGGCGCACCGCTGGCCACGGTTTCCCGGAACAGATTGTCGCCAATAGGCTCCAGACCGGCAGTATTGATGAAGTCGGCAATTTGAATTTGGCCTACTTGATTGGCTGCCGCAGCACCGGGTTGGGTTACCGAGACCGTGCCGTCCTGGCCGATTGTGATACTTAGCGCGTCCTGCGGAATGGTGATGGCCGGTTCCAGCGGCATGCCGTTGGAGGTGACCACTTGGCCGGTGGAGTCCATTTTGAACGAGCCGTCGCGGGTGTAGTTGATATCGCCGTTGGGCATTAAAATTTGCATAAAACCGCGTCCGCTTACCGCTATATCCAGCGAGTTGCCGGTTTGCAGAATATTGCCTTGGGTGTGCAGTTTTTCGGTAGCCACGGTGCGTACCCCGGTACCAAGCTGTAAGCCGGTCGGCAATTGGGTGTTTTGGGTGGACTGCGCGCCGGCCTGACGGACGTTTTGATACATCAAGTCGGCGAAAATCGGTCTGGCTTTCTTGAAGCCGGTGGTGTTGACGTTGGCCAGGTTATTGGAAATAACCGCCATGCGGGTTTGTTGGGCATCCAAACCG
>Ga0123395_1022136_pt1 | contig 45683 bp, 38 predicted proteins | sample T10HHNH4metaT_FD_89923 | JGI IMG/M metagenome (GOLD analysis project Ga0123395, IMG submission 89923) | Methane-oxidizing artificial microbial communities from Washington, USA to study methane cycling - T10-HHNH4 metaT (Metagenome... ... | reverse complement strand
GACGTACTCGCGCAATGCCGGTGTGATTTCTAAATGATGTCCTGTAAGTTGTAAATTCATGACAAACTCCTTTTTCTGAAATTGTCCCGTCGGAATTTTTCACCTATAAAAAAGAAGTGAAAGTGCGATAAGACAGTTTCAGTTTACTCTTTTGAAAAACGGATGCAACCCGGAAGTGAGGTGGATTGTTGATGCTAATCAGCATTTGTGCAGACTTCTTTGGGCGGGCATAAGCGCCTGCTTAACGTTCGTGGCTTATTTTGCTTTTCTCAGTGTGAGGTTAATTCGCTTGTTGCCAGTGAGTGGATGCTGATGAGCCCCGATGGCGGCAACACCGTGATAAAAGCGCCGACTTTCACCTCCCCATACCACGACGTCTCCATGTTGCAGCGGAATTTTGGCTGAGGCGTCATTGCGTTTGGCTCCGCCAAACAAGAATGTGGCCGGGATGCCGAGGGATACCGAAACAATCGGTTGTGAAAAATCCTGTTCATCTTTGTCCTGGTGTAAGCCCATTTTGCTGCCTGCTTGGTAAATGTTGATCAGGCAGCTGTCGGGCACAAAGTCGCTGTAGCCTGCCTGTGCGGCGGCGTTGGCCGCCAACTGCAAAATCACTGGTGGAATCGCTGGCCACGGTTGTCCGGTGACCGGGTCGTATGCAAGATAACCATAGCCTTGCGAACTGCCTACCCAGCCCCAATGGCCCATGCTGCTGGTGGCGACTGACATTAAGCCCATGGGTGTCATCATCTGTTGTGCGGGATGCGCGGCCAGATGCTGCTGTAAGCTCTGCCAAAGCGTTGGCATCACTGACAGGGCAAAGCCGGGTAGCCAGCAGGCGCCAGCGGCGATCGCGACAGGCTTGGTGCGGTGTTCAGGAAATAAATCCATAGGGCCTGGTCTCGTTTATGGCATCCATTCGATGGCCACATTCTTTTGTTTGGCCAATTGTTCCATACGCGGGATGGTACGCTCCAGGCGCAGCAGGTAGTCGGTGGCCGATTCCTGGTGAAAGCCCATCACCATTACCGGCCGGTGGGCATTAAGGAGCTGTTCGAACAGGGTCAGCAATTGTTTTGTGCTGGTGTAATCGGCCATGGCTGCGTTGTCGGGGTATTCCATCAGTTTGTAGCCCAGCGCATAGGGTTGGTCCATGGGTGTGCTTTGCGGGTGCAGTTGCTGTAGCAGTTTGACTAACGGGCTATCGGCATGCCAGCGCGTGGTGAGTAAATTGGCATCAATACGCGAACTGTCCCATAAGAAATGATTGGCCTCCAGCGCCGCTTGTAACTTGGGCCCAAACTGCCAGGCGCCTGCGCGAAAATGTCGCGGACGGTTGAAGCCGTTACTGACCATCAACTCACTAGCGCAACTGACCAGGTGTGTGAGCTCGGTCTGGCTATAGGCATATTCCAGGCTGACCGTGTGACCGCAGCTGGTTTGAGAGCAGTGCTCGTCCGCGCCGGAAATCGAGGGTTCAGCCTGGTAGCTGATCCCGCAATATTTCACCAGCGTGCGCATGGGGTGTATATGCAGGCCGATGGTGTCTTGCGGTAACAAGGTGCTGCGTATCTGGCTGCCGATTTGTGCGCGGTTAACGCCGGGCTGGATAAAGTAAGCCGGGTTGATCAGGTGCAGTAGTGGAATGTGCGGAAACTGTTGCCTGAATTTCTGCATGGCTTGCAGGTTGTCTTCTTGTAGTGACAAACCTTCCCAATCGACCGTCACCCATACTTGCATCGTCTCTTGCGCCTGCACTGGCATCCACCAGTTAAAACATATTGGTGCCAGGAGAGTGGTGAGCAAACAGCGATAAAAGCGACGCATGGTGAGGGCGTTCCTTGTAAGCAGAGGTCAGGGCGGGTGCGCTCCATCTATATCGGCAGGGTCGCACGGAGTCAACGACGGCTCATCAGCGTGACCGCCTACTGCCTGATTCACTGCACCCGCCCGGCTATTTTAGGGGATTCTGCCGCAAGACGCCAATGCACAGGCGGCTGATGGGGATAGCGTATAATAGTGACCATGTCTTTATCCGTTCGTCAGATTCTTGCCCATCAGGGCTATGCGTTCCCAAAGTTGCTGACCTATCGTATTTTTATGGTGCTGTCGTACCAAATGATGATGGTTGCCATCGGCTGGCATATTTATGAAATCACCCATGACCCCTGGTCGCTTGGCCTGATCGGTCTCGCTGAAGTCATCCCTTATATGGGTAGCGCCCTGTTTGCCGGGCATGCGGTGGATCATTATTTTTCACGCCGTGGCTTTGCCGTGGTTTCGGCTTTATTCTTATCGGTGAACGCAGGTTTGCTGGTGCTGATCGCCCAGCATCATCCACAGCATACCGAGTGGTGGATTTACGCGACGGTGGCCCTCACCGGTTTTGCCCGGGCCTTGATTTCACCCAGCTACAACACCTTGTTCGCCCTGATTATTCCGCGTGCGTCCATTGCCAAAGCCTCCGGCACTGGCAGCTCCATGTTCCAGATTGGCTTGATTGTCGGGCCAGCCATCGGTGGTCTGCTCATTGGCTTTGCCGATAAATCGATTGCGTATGGCTTGTCAGCCATACTGGCGCTGGCGGCGGCTGTTGCGGCAACCACATTACGCGTGCAAGAGCATCACAATCATGAGCCCATGAACGTGTTTGCCAGCATAGGCGAAGGCTTGCGTTTTGTACGGCGCACACAGGTGGTATTGGGCGCGCAATTGCTGGATATGTTTGCGGTATTGTTTGGTGGTACGGTCGCCATGTTGCCTGCATTTGTGCATGATGTTTACCAGATGGGCCCGGAAGGACTGGGCGTGTTGCGTGCGGCGCCTGCCCTCGGAGCGATTGTGACGGGCCTCTGGCTGGCAAAACATCCGATTCATGAGCATAGCGGCCGCTGGTTGTTGCTGGCGGTGGCCGGGTTTGGTGTATGTATGATTGCCTTTGGGCTGTGCAATACCTACTGGCTGGCGATTGTGATTTTAGCGATTTCCGGCATGATGGATGCGGTGTCCGTGATCTTGCGGCAAACCATTCTGCAACTGGCGACGCCGGATAATATGCGTGGTCGTGTTTCAGCCATTAACGGTATTTTTATTGGCTCATCCAATGAGCTGGGGGCGTTTGAATCCGGCCTCACCGCCAGGTTAATGGGCTTGGTGCCGTCAGTGATATTCGGCGGCTGCATGACCATTGCCGTGGTTGGCGTGACCGCTATCAAGGCGCCTAAATTACGCGACCTGCATCTTTCTCATCTGCATTAAACCCCATGCGCGATCTGGAGTCGTTGTTTCAAGCCCTGCAACGCTCTACCTTTCGTACCGGTTTCACGCTGAACGCAAAAGACTGGGCTTACCTGCAACAAAAAGGCCTGCCGGTAATACTTGATCATGCCGAACGCTTTATTGCCGATCGGCTCGCGCCCGCAGTGGTGGCCAATGACGGCCAGCAAACGCCGATGCGTGGCCATCCGGTGTTTGTGGCACAGCATGCCACGGCGACCTGTTGCCGCGGCTGTTTGGGTAAATGGCACCGTATTCCTGAGGGCCGGGCGCTGACGCTAGAAGAACAGGCGTATGTGGTTGTGGTGATTGAGCACTGGTTGATCAGCTTGGCTGAGGGCAAAAAATAAGGGAGAATGCCGACGGCGCTTCTCCCTTTGGCAGAGTGAATAAAGCTTATTGCTTGGTTGTCGTTGTTTCCGCAGTCTGCCAGCCACCGCCCAGCGAGCGATACAAATCGACTACGGCTGCCACTTGCTGCTGCTTGGTCTCAATCAGCTCCATTTTGGCATCCAGCGCATCACGTTGCGTCAGCAACACTTCCATATAGTCAGCACGTGCGGCTTTAAACAGCTGGTTGGCCACGTCAATGGATTGCGTCAATGCTTCCACCTGCTTGTTTTTTAGCTGGTAGTTTTTATCCAGGTTGTCGATATTGGCAATCTGGTTAGCCACTTCCATATAAGCATTGATAATCTTTTGCTCGTAGTCATAGGCCGCCTGGATCTGCACGGCATTGGCGCTCTTGTATTGCGCTTCAATGGCATTCCGGTTGATCAGCGGCGCGACCAGCTCGCCACCGAATGAGGCCATGACCGAGGCTGGAATATTGAGCAGGTATTTAGGATCAAACGCCTGGAAGCCCAAGCCTGCCCGGATCGAGAACGACGGGTAGAAATTGGCTTTGGCTACATCAATATTCAACTTGGCTGCTGACAGCTCCAGCTCGGCCTGGCGGATATCCGGGCGGTTGGCCAGTAGTTCAGACGGCACGCCGGTTTGCATCACCTTGTTCTGCATGGCCATAAAGTTTGCTGATGCACGTTTGATCGGCTGCGGCGTTCTCCCCAGCAGATAATTGATGCGGTTTTCGGTTTCGACAATGCTCTGTTTCAGCACATACTGGCGGCTCTGGTTTTTTTCTACCTCTGCCTCAAACCGCTTCACTGCCAATGAATTGGCGCGCGCATATTGTTGCAACTGCTTCACCACTTCGAGCGCGTTTTGCTGAATTTTGATGTTTGTATCCAGCGTGTCCAGTTCATTATCCAGCGCGATCAGCTCATAGTAAGCATGGGCCACTTCGGCCACCAGGTTGGTGACCAGAAAGTTTTTGCCTTCAATGGTGGCCATATACTCCATGACCGCCACTTTGGTGGCATTGCGCAGTTTTTTCCACACGTCCAGTTCCCACGACGCAACCAGGCCAAACTGGTAGTTGCCGAGGAACCTGGGGTTGGAGCGCCCTTCCTTGATATCCAGGTTTTCTTCAACGGCGCCGTTACGGGTGTACTTGCCGACTTTCTCTTTATCGGCGCTGGCGCCGATGCCGACAAATGGCAAATACTCACCCTTACGGGCCTGGATTTCATTCTGCGCCACGGTGATCCGCTGCGCCATGATATGAATTTCCTTGTTGTTGTTTACGGCCGTATCAATCAGCGCCACCAGGTTCTGGTCATCAAAAAAGTCCTGCCATTTCACGCTGGCGCTATTGCCTGCTGGCGTGGCCGTTTCCTGATATTGCGTAGGCAGATTGGTATCAGCCTGCTTGCTGGTGATAAATGGGATGGCGCAAGATTGCAGCATCAACGACACTGCACCAGCGACCATCCAGGTTAAATGCTTATTCTTCATCGTCATCATCATCCTGATGGGAGTTGTATTTGTAGGTCTCGGTCAGTGGTTCGGTCTCTTCTTTGCGGATCAGAGATTTACGATCAGCCAGGGTACCAAAAATATAGTAAAGACCTGGAATCACAATTACACCGAAGATGGTGCCGAACAGCATGCCACCCATGGCTGAGGTACCGATGGTGCGGTTACCCACTGCGCCCGCACCCGTGGCGATCACCAATGGAATCAGGCCTGCAATAAAGGCAAACGAGGTCATCAGGATAGGGCGGAAGCGGGTTTTGGCGCCTTCAATCGCTGCATCGCGGATAGACATGCCCTGGCCATGTTTCTGCACGGCAAATTCCACAATCAACACGGCGTTTTTACCTAACAGGCCAATCAGCATAATCAGGCCAACTTGTGCGTAAATATCGTTGGCGAGCCCCAGTATCTTGAGCAGGAACAGCGAGCCAAAAATACCTGCAGGCAAGGATAGAATCACCGCGAACGGCAAAATAAAGCTTTCGTACTGCGCGGCCAACACCATGTAGACAAACACCAGTACCACGATAAAGATCATCAGCGCTTCATTGCCGCGTTTCTCTTCGTCGTAAGACAGGCCTTCCCAGGCAATGTCGTAGCCTTTCGGCAGCGTAGTGCGTGCGACTTCTTTCACGGCATTGATAGCCGATTCAGTGGTGTAACCCGGTGCCGGTTCAGCACGGATCGCGGCTGAGTTGTACAGGTTGTAACGGGTGATCTCGTTAGGGCCCTGGCGTTTCTTCATGGTCATGAAGGCGGAGTAGGGCACCATTTCACCCTCTTCGTTTTTCACAAAGTAATTCAGCACGTCACTGGGGTAACGGCGGAACTCAGGCCCGGCCTGGGTATACACCTTGAAGAAGTTGTTAAAGCGGATAAAGCCTTGCTCGTAAGTACTACCGATCAGGATGTCCAGGTTGTTCATGGCATCTTCGATCGATACTTTCTTCTGCATCGCCAACTGGTTATCGATAATCAACTCATATTGCGGATAGTTGGCCGCATAAAACGTGAACAGGCCAGTCAACTCCTTGCGCTTGCCCAGGTTCTGCATGAACTCCTTGTTGATCTTGTCAAACACGTAGTAGTCCGCGCTGGTGGTTTTATCCAGCAAGCGCAGTGACAAACCAGAAGCCGCACCATAACCAGGCACTGCAGGCGGTTGGAAGTACTCCACCACCGCACCGAAGTTTTTGGTTTTTTCTTCCAGTTCTTCGATGATCTGTTTCACTGACTGTTTACGCTCAGACCAGTCCTTGAGGTTGATAATACACGTACCCGCGTTGGACCCACGCCCCTCAGTCAAGACTTCATAACCCGCCAGTGAGGAGACAGATTCCACGCCTTCCACTTGTTTGGCCAGCATTTGCAAATGACGCGCGACCTTGTTGGTGGTTTCCAGCGTTGAGCCCGGTGGTGTCTGGATAATGGCGTAAATCATGCCCTGGTCTTCACCTGGGATAAACCCGGCAGGCAGGATTTTGTCGACATAGAAAATACCGGCTGAAAACAGTGCCAGCACGACAAAGGTCACGGTACGCAGGGTGACAACCTTTTCCAGGAAGTTGGTATAACGGCCGGTGACCTTTTCAAATACCCAGTTAAAGCCATCCAAAAACACCGAGATGGGTGTTTTGCGTTTAGGCTGGCCGTGCGTGTCTTTGAGGATCATGGCGCACAGTACTGGCGTTAATGTCAGCGCCACGATACCGGACAACACGATTGAAGAGGCCATGGTAATGGCGAACTGGCGGTAGAACACGCCGACCGGGCCTGGCATAAAGGTGATCGGGATAAATACCGAGGTCATCAATAATGTAATGGCCACAATGGCACCGCCGATTTCACCCAGCACACGTTGTACGGCTTTGTATGGGCCGACATGGTCGGAGGCCATTTTGGCATGCACGGCTTCCACCACCACGATGGCGTCATCCACCACCACGCCAATGGCGAGCACGAGGGCGAACAGCGTGACCAGGTTAATACTGAGCCCAAATGCCTTCATGACAAAAAAGGCACCAATCAGCGAAATAGGCACCGCCAGTGTCGGGATCAGCGTCGAGCGCCAGTCGCCAAGGAAAATGAACACCACCAGCGCTACCAGTACAAAGGCTTCTGCCAGCGTATGAATGACTTTTTCAATCGAGGCGTCAAGGAACTTGGAGACGTCGTAATTGATTTCATAATCCATGCCAGCCGGGAAGCTTTGTTTCAGCTCTTCCATTTTGGTTTTCACGTCAGCAATCACTTCGCTGGCGTTGGTGCCATAGTTTTGCTTGAGCACAATCGCGGCAGAAGGGTAGCCGTCTTTGTTGGAGTAAATATCAAAAAACTCACTGCCTAACTCAATTTTGGCAATGTCTCTGAGGTGCAGGATTTCGCCGTTGGAATCGGCGCGGATAATAATGTTGCCGTACTCTTCAGGCTTGTTGTAACGGCCCTTGTAAACCAGTACATACTCTTTGGATTGGGCGTAAATACCCGAGCTCTGGCCCAAACGACCTGGGCGGCCAATCACGCTCTGGCTGCTAATCGCATCCATCACGTCTTTGGATGAGATCTTGTAAGCCCGCATGCGTTCCGGGTTGAGCCAGATACGCATCGCAAACTGGCGGCTACCCAAGTTCTGGGCCTGGGCGATACCGTGGACACGCTGAATTTCAGGAATCACGCTGACGTTGACGTAGTTAAACAGGAATTTCTCGTCGGCATTTTTATCTTTACTGTACAAGTTCACATACATCAGCATGCTCGGCTGTACGGTATTGACGATCACCCCTTCTAACTGCACCAGGGGCGGTAGTTTACTCATGACCTGGTCCAACCTGGTTTTCACCAGCACCATGGCCGCGTTCGGGTCTACGCCGAGGTCGAAAATTACCTGTATCGTCGCTTCACCGGCACTGGTGGCGTCAGACACAATGTATTTCATGCCTGGCACCCCGTTGATGGCGCGCTCGATAGAGATCAGTGAAGACTGTACCAGCACGTCCGCGCTGGAGCCTGGGAATGCCAGCGTCACAATCACGCGTGGCGGGGCAATTTCCGGAAACTGCGAAATTGGCAGGGTTTTAATCGACAGAAAGCCGAGGAAAACCATCACCAGCGATAGCACAATCGCCATCACCGGTCGTCTGAGGAAGATGTTTAACATGTTTTTTTCACCTTAAGGTTATTCTGCGTACAGTTCCAGCTCAGGAACGACTTTTTCAGGTGCTTTGTAATCGGTGTCGATTTTTTGGCCGTTTCTGACGCGGCGCAAACCTTCCAGCAACACAGTGTCTGTGTCCTTGAGGCCGGATTTCACGATAAACAAATGGGGTAGTTCGGCGGCGATTTGAATCATGCGCTGTTCGATCTTATGGTCTTTGTTGACCACATAAACAAAGGTCTTATCCAGCACTTCAAAGGTCGCTTTTTGCGGGATCAGCATGGCATTCGGGTAAGGCACTTCCAGCAAAATGGTGCCGGTTTCGCCGTGGCGCAACAAACTATGCGGGTTAGGGAAATCTGCTCTGAACTCGATGTTGCCGGTTTTGTTATCAAAGTCGGCTTCCACGGTTTCAATCGCACCGGCCTGGTCAAACAAGGCGCCATTGGCCATGCGCAACTTCACCGGCACGCCTTTTTCATTTTTCTGGTGAATCTTGAAGTCCAGGTATTCTGCTTCTGGCACGTTGAAATACACCCACATGCGGCTGTTGTCAGACAGCGTGGTCAGCAAGTCACCTTCATCCAGCAAGCTGCCCTTTCGCACCAGCAGATGGTCCATGATGCCGGTAAACGGCGCATTGATATTGGTGAAGTTGAGGTGGGTTTGTGCCAGCTGGACTTCGGCATTGGCTTTGTCGAGTTTGGCTTTACCCAGAGCCAGCTCATTTTGCGAGACAATATTTTTCTCGGCCAGCGCTTTGGTGTTCTCATATTCGATTTGCACGGTTTTTGCCTCCGCCTGAGCCTTTAGCAAATCGACCTGGTAGACGTTAGGCATGATTTTGAACATGGGCTGGCCCTGTTTGATGACCTGGCCTTCACCGGCATAGACGTCCTGCAAGTAGCCGCGCTCCAGTGCCCGCAATTCAATATGCTGAATCGCATGAATCTGGCAGACATATTCCTTGGTGATCATGGTGTCTTTGTGCCATGGGGTAGTGACTTCGAGTTTCGGTGGCGCTTCTTCGTGCGCCTCTTCCTGATGACAAGCGCTGAGCAGGGAGCCAAGCAAGCCTAAAACGATTAAGTTCTGTTTAATCATAGTGTGTTCTTATCTTAAAAAATGAAGAGAAATACTTGCAAAAACAGGTGGTTGGCGGATGCCTGGCTGCAGGGGGCCTGTCTTGATCGTCAGACTATCCTTTCTTGCTGCAAACCACAACCGCTAGCCTAGGCTCCGTCCTGGGTGGACGCTTAAGGGAGTGCTGGTAACAACGAGGGGAAGGGGGCGATCAGCGGCGTTGAGCAGGGGCGCAAACGCGGATTACACCTGGGGATTGGCGGGTGGGGCGCGCGAGTGCAGGTGACGAACAAACACCGGGCGTGGGGTCACGCGGCGGCGAGGCAGAGCCAGCAACGCAAACAGAATCACGCAAGCAATCGTCATGCTTGCAGGTGGGGAAATTAAGGGAATGAGGGAAGAGAACGGCGTTTCACCATCACCAGAATATTCAACGACTTCGGCCACACGCACACGCACGATGTCGTCGCTGTAGCTGGAGTGGTCAGAGAATTCTGCGACTAATGCAAAGCCGAGCACAGCCAACAGCACTGTGACGACCCACAGTCTGAGCTGCAACGCGGCGGTATTCAGATGTTTATGCATAAGTCAGTTAACGGAAATAAAATGTCAATTCTGTAGTGGTATGTGCGTTATATCGCCTTAGGCGCAGTATTTATTCAAATTAGATGGCTGATCAGTCAACATCGATGCAGTCTAAAATATATTATCGTAAATGCTCTTTACATTGCTTACATTAAACGCTTTTACATAGCGAATGACAAGACGCAATCAAGCGTAGTTCGAAGAAAAACGGTGTTTGTAAGCTGGTTGTCAGTTTTGAGTGCACCAAGTTGGTGCGTGCGTTTGCGCTGTTTTGGAGATGATCACTTACTTTTTCGCCTTTTCGGCGAGTTACTTTTCTTTGCTTGCCCAAAGCAAAGGTTATTTCATGAGCAATTCTATTTCGCCCTTTCGGCGACCGTTCTTTCTTATGCTTGTCCATAAGAAAGAAGGCAAAGAACAAGACACCCCAACTTCCGCTTGTTTCCTGTGCTACTCGAATTGCCGGGCGTCCATCGAAACTCGCCCTGACAAGCCACACAAGACGTGGCTTGTTGCGGAGCTCAGACAGCCGATGGCCGAAGACTCCCGTCAACCCTGCGTTGCTCGGCGCGGCAGATGGGGACCCCTAACACCAAGTGAGCGCCACGGTTTGGGGCTGTTATTAGCAACCTTTTAACTTTCTCAGTTGCTAGTTTAGTGAGATAAATCCCATTCCATCACGCTGAGTAGCGGAGACAAAATAAGGAAGAAGGGAGCGACTGTCCGAATCCCGCAGCAGCTCACGTTTTGTGTGAGCTGCCAGGTTGAGTTTCGTGACCGCTTATTTTGTTGAGCAACGCAAGGAAGCCGAAGGCCGTGATGGCTGGGTGCCCTCTTCTTTGGTTACTTTCTGAGGGGCAAGCATCAGAAAGTGACTCGCCTAAGGGCGAAAAAAATGTTTTATTAGCAGCTAAAAGCTATTTAATACAAATTTAGTTCCAGTATGACTAAAACCCAAGATGCGGCCGCAAATAGGTCAACACAATGGGCAAACCTATCGCGCTAATCACACCATTCAGCCCCATCGCCATGCTGGCAAATACCCCAGCTTCTTCATTGACACTAAAGGCGCGTGTAATGCCCAGTCCATGCGCGCCGACGCCAATCGCCGTGCCGCGTATCCACCATTGATGGACTTTGACTGCGTTGAGGATGTAGGGCGCCAGAATCGCGCCCAGCATGCCGGTAATCACGGTAAACACGGCGGTCAGTGTAGGTGATACATTCAGCCGCTCGGCAATGCCCATGGCAATCGGCGCGGTGACGGATTTGGCATACATGCTGCCGACAATGTTATCTGATGCCCCCATCCATTTGGCGATAGCCACAGCACTGGCGATCGAGACGGTGCTGCCGACGGTCAGGGCCACCCAAATATGAAAAATCTTGCCCTGCATGCGCTTGAAGCCGTTGTAAATCGGCACTGCCAACGCGACCGTTGCCGTGCCCAGTAAAAAATGTACAAACTGGGCGCCTTCAAAATACTTTTCATACGGCATGTCCATTAACGCGATGGCCAGGCAGGTCAGAATGACCGAAATCGCCACCGGGTTGACCAGTGGATGCCGCTTGGCACGCACATACAGCAGGTAGCCTAACTGGTAAGTGGCCAATGTGATAATCAGCGCAAACAGCGGGTCACCAGAAAGATAGACCCAGATGTCGGAAATCGGGATGCGCTTATTCATGGCGATGTCCCTTATTCATCGTGATGTGTTTATTGCGCTTGAGCGAAAAGTACCAGAACACTTTAAGCACCAGCGCGGTGACGGCAATGGTGAGAATGACGCTGACCAGCAAGGCTGTGCTCACCGCCAGCGCATGCGTTTGCAGTTCCGGTAAAAACAGCAATACGCCAACTGATGCCGGTACAAACAGCAAGCCCAGGTGCTGGCGGAAACTGTCTGCGACTAGCGCCAGGTCGCTATCCACCTGTTTTCTTAAGCATAAAAATGCCAATAGCAACAACAGGCCAAGTACCGGGCCTGGAATGCCGGGTAAAAAGAATTTACTCAGCAACTCGCCCAGGCCTTGCCACAAAAAGAGTTGAACCAAACCTGATATCATGCAGTCCCCTCAGATGCCCAGGCGAGCGGGCTACCGCTCATATTGATGCCTGGAATTATTGATACATAGAATGCCGCGATGTTAATGTCATTTTTCCGATTCGACTATATTTTTTTGAGCCGTGTTTTTTTCATACTCGCTGTATGCGGGGTGCCGCAAGCCATGGCCGACACCGAAGAAGATGGCCGTTACTGGTTTAGCATCTACACCCAGGGCAAATTACCGGCAGAAAACTTTTACTGGAGCATGGATACGCATCCGCGTTGGCGCAACGAAGGCCAGCATTTTGATCAATTGATCCTGCGGCCATCGGTGTTTTACAAGTTCAATCCCAAGGCCAGCGTCTGGTTAGGCTACGACACCATTATCAGCCATCCCCCCGGCCAGTCGTCGCAGCGTGAAAACCGTCTGTGGGAGCAGTTTCAGTATCAGTTTGATGCCGTCGCCAATGTGACTTTCACCAGCCGCACGCGCTTTGAGCAGCGGCGGCGTGAAGACTTCCAGGATGTTGGCCATCGCTTGCGGCAGATGGTGCGTGCAAGCACGCCCTTGCCAGTGCATCCCAAATTATCGCTGGTGATGTTTGACGAGTTGTTTATTAACCTGAACCAGACTGAGTGGGGTGCGTACCGTGGCATCGACCAGAACCGCTTGTTTATCGGTGCCAACTGGAAGTTCAGTGATTTCTCCAATCTCGAAACGGGCTACCTGCATCAGTACATCAACACGCGCGGCGTTGATCGCGAAAATCATGTGCTGATGACTACGGTGCGCTTTAACTTCTAGGCCTTGTGTTGCCCCGGCATCGTTTGCCGGGCTGCGTGGCGCCTTGTGATAAAATATCGCTTTTGTTTTCAAGTTGATACGCATGCCGCAACTGCCCATCTCCGCCACTGAACAATGGTTACGTGACGCGCTTTCCAAGCGCATCCTGATTCTGGATGGCGCAATGGGCACCATGATTCAGCAATACAAGCTGACCGAGGCTGATTATCGCGGGGCGCGTTTCAAAGACTTTCAAGGCCCGCCGGGCGAGCGTGAGCTGTTCGTCAAAGGCAACAACGAGTTGCTGACGCTGACACAGCCACAGGTCATCCAGGAAATCCACGAAAAATACCTGGCGGCCGGGGCTGACATCATCGAAACCAACACCTTTGGTGCCACCAGCGTCGCGCAAGACGATTACCATATGGCGCATCTGGTGTACGAGATGAACGTTGAATCCGCCAAGTTAGCCAAAGCTGCATGCGTCAAATACAGCACACCGGACAAGCCACGTTTCGTCGCGGGCGCATTAGGCCCGACGCCGAAAACGGCGTCTATTTCACCAGATGTGAATGATCCGGCCGCACGTAATATCAGTTTTGACCAACTGGTAACTTCTTACCTGGAGCAAATCCGCGGCCTGGTCGATGGTGGCGCCGATATCCTCATGGTGGAAACCATTTTCGATACGCTCAACTGTAAAGCGGCGTTGTTTGCCATTGAGACCTTCTTTGACGAGCAGGGCAAAACCTGGCCGATCATGATTTCCGGTACGGTGACCGATGCTTCCGGCCGTATCTTGTCGGGCCAAACCGTGACCGCCTTCTGGCACTCGGTACGTCATGTGAAGCCGCTCACCGTGGGCCTGAACTGTGCCCTCGGTGCGACACTGATGCGTCCTTATGCTGAAGAACTGAGCAAAGTCGCCGATACCTTTGTTTGTATCTACCCCAACGCCGGTCTGCCTAACCCGATGTCAGACACCGGCTTTGATGAAACACCAGATGTGACTTCCAGCCTGGTCAAAGAGTTTGCTGACAGCGGTTTTATCAATATTGCCGGGGGCTGTTGCGGCACCACGCCAGACCATATCAACGCGATTTACAACGCGATTAAAGCTTTGCCGCCGCGTCAGGTGCCTAGCCTGCCGATCACGACCAAACTGTCTGGTTTAGAGCCATTTATCATTGATGAAAGCTCGCTTTACGTCAACGTCGGTGAGCGTACTAACGTCACAGGTTCCAAAGCGTTCGCGCGCATGATCATCAACGAGCAATACGAAGAAGCGCTGAGTGTGGCACGCCAGCAGGTAGAAAACGGCGCGCAAGTGATCGATATCAACATGGATGAAGGCATGCTGGATGCGGTCAAGGCGATGACGCACTTCCTCAATCTGGTCGCCTCTGAGCCTGATATTGCGCGCGTGCCTATCATGATCGACTCCTCCAAATGGGCGGTGATTGAGGCTGGCCTCAAATGTGTGCAGGGCAAAGCCATCGTTAACTCGATTTCGATGAAAGAAGGCGAAACTGAGTTTTTGCGCCAGGCCAAATTGTGCCAGCGCTATGGCGCCGCGGTAGTGGTGATGGCGTTTGATGAAACCGGTCAGGCCGATACTTATGCGCGCAAAACCGAAATTTGCAAACGCGCTTACGATTTGTTGGTCAGCACGGGTTTTCCGCCCGAAGACATTATCTTCGACCCGAATATTTTTGCTGTGGCGACGGGCATTGAAGAGCATAACAACTACGCGGTGGACTTTATCGAAGCCACGCGCTGGATCAAGCAGAATTTACCTTACGCTCGCATTTCCGGTGGTGTGTCTAACGTCAGTTTCAGCTTCCGTGGTAACGAACCCGCGCGTGAAGCCATCCATACCGTGTTCCTTTACCACGCTATCCAGGCGGGCATGACCATGGGTATCGTCAATGCCGGCATGGTCGGCGTCTATGACGATATCCCGGCTGAGTTGCGTGAGCGCGTCGAAGACGTGGTGCTCAACCGTGTGGTCGACCCGGATAATCCACTGGCCGCAACCGAGCGCATGATTGAGATTGCCGGTACGCTGGTGGCTGGCGGCAAAAAGCAGGAAGCCACATTGGCCTGGCGTGGCACGCCAGAGCAGCCTGTGCATGCGAGCAAGCGCCTGGAATATGCGCTGGTGCATGGTATCACCGACTTTATCGTCGCCGACACCGAAGAGGTGCGCCAGGACATTATGAATAAGGGTGGTCGCCCAATTCATGTCATTGAAGGTCCACTGATGGACGGCATGAATGTGGTTGGTGACCTGTTCGGCCAGGGCAAGATGTTCCTGCCGCAAGTGGTGAAATCGGCCCGTGTAATGAAATCTGCCGTAGCGCATCTGATCCCGTTTATTGAGGAAGAGAAAGCCGCTGAAGAACGCCGTACTGGTTTGGTTGCCAAACCTAAAGGCAAGGTGGTGATTGCTACCGTTAAAGGCGATGTGCACGATATCGGCAAAAACATCGTCTCCGTCGTGTTGCAGTGCAACAACTTCGAAGTGGTGAATATGGGCGTGATGGTGCCCGCCGCTGAAATCCTGGCCATGGCTAAAGCCGAAAATGCCGATATCATTGGCTTGAGCGGCCTGATTACACCGTCACTGGAAGAAATGGCCTATATCGCCAAAGAAATGCAGCGCGACCCGCATTTTGTCGAAAACCAGACGCCGTTACTGATTGGCGGCGCAACGACTTCGCGCGCGCATACCGCAGTGAAAATTGCGCCTAATTATGAAGGCCCGGTCATTTATGTGCCGGATGCGTCGCGCTCAGTCAGTGTCATGCAAAACCTGCTGACGCCGGAAACGCGTGGTGCCTATTTGGCCGAGATCCAGGCCGATTACGAAAAAGCGCGCCACCAGCATGCCAATAAAAAAGGCGTGCCGATGTTAAGCCTGGCCGATGCACGCGCCAATGCGGCCAAAGTAGAGTTTACAGGCGCCAAGGCGCCGGTGAAGCCCAAATTTATTGGCCGCCGCGTCTTCAAAAATATCGATCTGGCATTGATCGCACAATATATCGACTGGGGCCCGTTCTTCCAGACCTGGGATCTGGCCGGTTTTTACCCAGCCATCTTGAAGGACGAGATTGTCGGCGAAGCGGCGACCAAGGTGTTTGCTGAAGCGCAGATCATGCTGAAGCGCATCATCGATGGCCGCTGGTTAAGTGCTAATGGTGTGATCGCGTTGTACCCTGCCAATCAGGTGAATAGCGATGATATTGAAATTTATACCGATGACACTCGCAGCCAGGTCGCACTGACCTGGTACGGCATGCGCCAGCAAACACAAAAGCCGGTCATTGACGGCGTAGCCCGCCCCAACCAGTGCCTGGCGGATTTTATCGCGCCTAAAGGGCCATCAAGAAATGAAACTATAGACGATTACATCGGCCTGTTCGCTGTGACGGCGGGTTTGGGCATGGAAAAACGCCTGGCGGACTTCGAAAAGAATCACGATGACTACAACGCCATCATGTTCAAGTCACTGGCCGACCGCCTGGCCGAAGCCTTTGCCGAATACATGCATGAACGCGTACGGCAAGACCTGTGGGGATATGCCGCAAGTGAAGCCTTAGACAAAGAAGCGCTGATTAAAGAACAATATCAAGGCATCCGCCCGGCGCCTGGTTACCCGGCCTGCCCGGATCACACGGTCAAGGAGGATATGTTCAAGGTGCTGCAAGCCACCGAAATCGACATGCTGCTGACCGACAGTTACGCCATGCTACCAGCCGCCGCGGTGAGTGGTTTCTATTTTGCGCATCCTGAATCCAGGTATTTCAGTGTGGATAAAATAGGCAATGACCAACTGGAGGATATGGCGAAACGGCGTAATGTGGATAAGGATTGGCTGGAGCGGTGGTTAGCGCCTAACCTTGGGTAATGGGTAATGGGTAAGGCGATTGAGCGAGAAGGGCGTGCTGAGAGGTGCGCCTTTTTTGTTTTTTTGATGGTTGGGGAAGGTTATTCTTTATATGTAGGGTTAGCGGGTTGATTGGGAGGTAGCTTTTCGCTTTTGCAGCGAGTTACTTTTCTTTGCTTGCACAAAGAACAAGTAACCAAAAGAAATGCACCCCAGCTTCCGCTTGTATCCTGCGCTACTCGAATTGCCGGGCGTCCATCGAAACTCGCCCTGACAAGCCACACAAGACGTGGCTTGTTGCGGAACTCGGACAGCCGATGGCCGAAGACTCCCGCCAATCCTGCGTTGCTCGGCGCGGCAGATGGGGACCCCTAACACCAAGTGAGCGCCACGGTTTGGGGCTGTTATTAGCAACCTTTTAACTTTCTCAGTCGCTAGTTTAGTGAGATAAATCCCATCCCATCACGCTGAGTAGCGGAAACAAAATAAGAGTAGAGGGAGCGACTGTCTGAGCTCCGCAACAAGCCACGAAGTGTGTGGCTTGTCAGGGCGAGTTTCGTGACCGCTTATTTTGTTGAGCAACGCAAGGAAGCCGTAAGGCCGTGATGGCTGGGTGCCCTCTTCTTTGGTTACTTTCTGAGGGGCAAGCATCAGAAAGTGACTCGCCTAGAGGCGAAATAAATCTATTGATATTAGGTGTGATTGCAATAAATTAGTGAACACTCGGTAGCAATTGATCTATTGCTACCATCAATCTCTGTGTCGTCCCTCTATGCTGCAAGGTAAACCCCTTCGCTGCCTGCGCCATGGCTTGCACTTTCATGCTATCCGCTGCCAGGGCCGCAATCATGCCATGCAGCTCAGCCGCATCACTTAACTGCACCGCCGCATTCGCCGCGACCGCCGCCTGCGTCACTTGCGCAAAGTTAAACATATTGGGCCCCAATATCGTCGGTACCCCCATGGCGGCGGCTTCAATCAGGTTCTGTCCGCCCAGCGGCTGCAAGCTGCCACCCATCACCGCGAAATCACTCGCCGCGTAATAGGTATACATTTCGCCCATGCTATTGCCCAGCAGCACCTGTACATCGTTATTCAGGTGCTGCACCAGCTCCGTACGCAATACATAGCGCAGGCCGCGCGCCTTGAGCAGCGATTCGACTTCAGCAAAGCGTTGCGGGTGGCGCGGCACCAGCAGGGTGAGTACATCGGTGCCTTGTACGGCATTGAGTATCAATGATTCTTCGCCCTCACGCGTACTGGCAGCCATGAATACGGTGCGATCTTTACCCAATAGCTCGCGTAATGCTGCACCTTTGGCCGCGCTGTCTTCTGGTGGCGTGACATCAAATTTTAAATTGCCACAGATGATCGGATGTTTTGCACCCAATGTTTGCAGGCGTTCGGCATCGGCGGCGGTTTGTGCGGCGACTAGCGACAGTTGTTGCAGGCCACGGCGCGTCAGGCTACCGAGTTTTGCGTAGCCAGCGGCCGATTTGGGCGAGAGGCGCGCGCTCAGTAGCGCCATGGGAATATTCAAACGTGTGGCCTGGTCGATAGCATGGAACCATAACTCGGTTTCCATCAATAGCCCTAATGACGGTTTGAAGTAGGTCAAGAAGCGTTTGGCTGCGCCTGGTGTGTCGACGGGCAAGTAAGCTTGCAATACGCGGCCACTGGCGATTTCCTGGTCAAATAACTGGCGACCCGTCTCACGGCCGGTGGGGGTGCCGTGGGTTATCAGTAATTGGTGTTGCGGGTAATGTGCCAGCAGCGCATGAATCAGCGGCTGTGTCGCACGTGTTTCACCAACCGAAACACAATGCACCCAAATCAGCGGTGCGTTGACGGTTTGCGTGTAAAAGCCATAGCGTTCGCCGACATGCTGGCGGTATTCGGGTTGCTTGAGCCCGCGCCAGAATAGCTTGAGCGGCAGCAGGGTGGCTACCGAGAATATGAGCAGGGTATAGACGAATCTTGGCATGGCGTTATTCTCGCATATTTGCGCTGACATCTCGCCTGCACGCACCAATCAAATGCATGCAAAACACGAGAGTGATGACTCACCTATGCCTGAGGCCTTGTGGTTAAAGTGATTGCAAGAATGCAAGCAATACGCACCAAAAAAAGGCGTAAAAAATCGATTGACGTCAACAAAGTATAGGCATAAATTACTGCCAGCAACACAAGATGTTGTGTTTGGTTGAAGCCGCATCTCAATCCATAGCGTGCGGCAATATAAGCGTGCAAACGCTTGTTTCAAGCCAATCTTCGTGCCAACGCGTTGTCAGCCGCAGGGGTTTTTCCGGTTCACAGCGCGTTATCAATTAATAAGAATCGCCAAAGGTGGGAGAGCTCGATGCTGAAAGCAGTTGAACAAAAGAAAGTCCATTCAGAAGAGGTCGCGGCCGAGATTCCGGTGCAGCCTGTCTCACTTGATATCTGGGATAAAAAATACCGCCTGAAAACCAAATCTGGCGAGCATGTAGACCTGGATATGGACGATTCTTACAGCCGCGTGGCGCGTGCACTGGCTGACGTCGAGACCACCGAAGAGAAGAAAGCTGAATGGCACGAAAGATTTCTGTGGGCATTGCGTCGTGGCGCGATTCCGGCCGGCCGTATTACCTCCAACGCCGGTGCGCAAGAGCACAAACCAGCCACTTCTACCATTAACTGCACTGTCTCAGGCGTAGTCGAAGACAGCATGGACGACATTTTAGGCAAAGTGCACGAAGCTGGCCTGACGCTGAAAGCTGGTTGCGGTATTGGTTACGAGTTTTCTACATTGCGTCCAAAAGGCGCATTTGTGGCCGGTGCCGGGGCTTATACTTCCGGCCCGCTGTCGTTTATGGATATCTACGACAAAATGTGTTTCACCGTTTCATCTGCCGGTGGCCGTCGCGGCGCACAAATGGCGACCTTTGATATTTCGCATCCGGACGTAACTGACTTTATCAAAGCCAAGCGTGAAAATGGCCGTCTGCGCCAGTTCAACTTAAGCTGCCTGATTACCAAAGAATTTATGGAAGCCGTCAAAGCCGATGATGAATGGCGTTTGGCCTTCCCGGTCACCGAGAAAGAAGCCATTATTGATGGTCTCAACGTCAACGACGAGTCACAAGTCGTGTGGCGTGACTGGCCGATCAAAGGCAAATACCTGACCAAAACCGAAGGCCCTGAGGCTGGTAAAGTCGCTTGCCGCATCTACAAAACCATCAAGGCGCGCCGTCTGTGGGATGTGATCATGTCTTCCACCTACGATTTTGCCGAGCCAGGCTTTATTCTCATTGATCGCGTTAACGAGATGAACAACAACTGGTTCTGCGAAAACATCCGCGCCACCAACCCTTGTGGCGAGCAGCCATTGCCAGCTTACGGCGCCTGCCTGCTGGGTTCCGTCAACCTGACCAAATTCGTGCGCCAGCCATTCACCGACGACGCGCATTTTGACTGGGACGAATACCGCGAAGTGGTCGGCGTATTTACCCGTATGCTGGACAACGTGGTGGAAATCAATGGTTTGCCTTTAGAGCAGCAGCGCCAGGAAATCGCCCGCAAACGCCGTCATGGCATGGGCTACCTCGGCCTGGGTTCTACACTCACCATGCTGAAAATGAAATACGGTGAAGATGACTCAGTGAAATTCACTGAAGAGGTCACCCGCATCATGGCCGAAGTAGGTTGGGAAGTCGGCGTGCAACTGGCTGAAGAAAAAGGCCCGGCACCGATTATGGACGAGAAATTTGAAGTCACCGCCGACATGCTGCGCGTACGTCCTGAAATGGCCGCCGATGGCATCAAGGTTGGCCAGAAACTGGCTGGTAAAGTGTTGCTGGGCAAATACAGCCGCTACATGCAGCAATTCCCCGAAGGCCTGCGTAACCAGATCGCGACCAAGGGTGTGCGTTTTACGCATCACAGCTCTATCGCGCCAACCGGCACGATTTCACTGAGCCTGGCCAACAACGCCAGCAACGGTATCGAGCCTAGCTTTGCCCACCACTATGCCCGCAACGTCATCCGTGAAGGCAAAAAGTCGAAAGAGAAAGTCGATGTATTCAGCTACGAGCTGCTGGCTTATCGTGAACTGGTGAATGCGAACGCCATGCCGTTCAGTGACAAGCCAGAAGAGCAGTTGCCGGATTATTTCCTCGATTCATCCACCATCATGGCCAAAGCCCACGTCGATATCCAGGCCGCCGCACAAAAATGGATTGATAGCTCCATCTCCAAAACCATTAACGTGCCGACTGATTACGACTTTGAGGATTTCAAGAACATCTACCTCTACGCGTATGACAAAGGCCTGAAAGGATGCACGACTTTCCGTTTCAACCCTGAAGCGTTCCAGGGCGTATTGGTGACCGAGAAAGACCTCGAAAGCACCACTTACAAATTCACGCTGGAAGATGGCACCGAGATCGAAGCCAAAGGTAACGAAGAGATTGAGTACGACGGTGAGATTCACACGGCGGCTAACCTCTTTGACGCATTCAAAGAAGGCTACTACGGAAAATTTTAGTGTTTGCCTGCTGCGCTCGCCATTGCGGCGTTAAAAAGCAGTTTTAAATCCTCATGTACTATTTGTACACTCCGGTTTAAAACCGCTTTTCGCCTGGCACTGGCCTCGCTCGCGACGGCAACCATCTAAAATTTTGAAATGAATTTATAAAGAACTGAGCACTCCAATAGGGAGAACAACATGGCAATCAAGATCGACAAAAAAATCACCGCCTACAAACTGGTGACCGATGAAGACAAAAAAGCAGCCGAGGCCGCAGCAGCGCCTGTCGCAAACATCATTCAAATGGGTGAGCCATTGAGCCGCCCGGATATGCTTGTCGGCAACACCTACAAAATCAAAACGCCGGTGACCGAGCACGCGCTCTACATCACCATCAACGACGTCATCATGTACGAAGGCACGCCACAAGAGCACCGCCGCCCGTTCGAGATTTTCATCAACTCCAAAAACATGGAGCACTTCCAGTGGATCGTCGCGCTGACCCGCGTTATGTCCGCCGTATTCCGCAAAGGTGGCGATGTCACCTTCCTGGTAGAAGAACTGAAAAGCGTATTCGAGCCTTCAGGCGGCTACTTTAAAAAAGGCGGCAAGTTTGTGCCTAGCCTGGTGGCTGAGATTGGTGAAGTCGTAGAAAAACACCTGCAAGAAATCGGAATGCTGAAAAAGCCAGGTTTAGACGAACACCAGCAAAAACTGGTCGAAGAGAAAAAAGCCGAATACCTGGAAAAACACGCCAAGTCAGGTGACGAGTCAAACGACGAAGGCTTCCCAAAAGGTGCACAGCTTTGTAAAAAGTGTAATACCAAAGCAAGCATTCTGATGGATGGATGCATGACTTGCTTGAACTGCGGTGATAGTAAGTGCGGTTAATTAAATCTGAAATATAAGGAGCTTCGGCTCCTTTTTTACTTTATAGGTGAGATATTTAGACGGGGTTAAGTTGGAAAATTTTGACATCTCTTTTATTAAGAATAACTGGCATCTTAAAACTGGCTTATTAGGGAGTGAGCTAGCTTATATCTTATTCATTGCTACTGTTTCTAATCTTTTGGGCTTAGATAAAAATTTCCCCATAGCTTTTATTCTATTAGGGAACATAGCTATTTGGGTTTGTTGGCTTTATTCAAATAAACCACCTCGAACGCCTAATAATAAGGTTGGCTTTTTGGTAAGTATTTACTGTTCAGATGAGGATGATTTTAAAAAAATTAAAGAGGATTTGCTTGTTCCATTACAGCAGCATATTAAGGGCGGTAATAGTGGTAAGGTTTTTCATTTCATGGAGCTCCAACAGCATCTTGCCGAAAAGTGTTTAGACTCGCAGATTGCTCAGAAAGTAAGGATTGAGTCGGGCGCTCAATTTATGCTTTTTGGTAGGGTGCGAAAAAGAATAGGCGAAGATGGAGAGCCTCATTATTTTTTTGATTTGGAAGGTGCTGTTGCTCATGCTTTAGTATCAGAGGCTATGAGTAAAAGATTGTCTCAAGAGTTTACTGAGCTTCTTCCAAGAAGGGTTGAGGTGCTTTCTGAGAATGATTTGTTCTCTTTCCAATTCACATCTGATTGGGCAGGGATAGTTGCAAAATATATTATTGGTATAGCAGCAGCAATTTCAGGAGATATTATTTATGCTGAACAATTATATGACGACGTTGAGCATAGCCTGATTGAGAAAAATAATAGTTTCCCCATTTTTCTAAAACTGAAAGAGCGCTTGCCAGTAAGACGGGTTGAGATTTATGAGGCGATGGCATCTGCTTGGCATGCAGAGTGGATTGTAGATTATGAATTGAGCAAATTGATGAAGGTGTATCAATGGCTTCAAAAGGTAGATCCTGAGCAAAGAAGTCGACCAGGTGTACTAGGGTTATACGCAATCTGTGAGTTTGTATTGAATAAGAATGTCGAAAAAGCAATTACACATATTAAAAAACTAGAGCAACCTTCAAATCCAATTTGGCAATTAAATATGGCATTTTTGTATGGTTATAAAGGTCAGCTCAAACAGGCCATTCGCCATTACAGAAATGCATCGCAACTAAATATTCAGGTTGATACTATCAATCAGGTTGAAGGTTTTATAAACTGGATTTTGGCGGGTAATCCAGAATTAATTCATTTAAATTACATATTGGGTTTTTTTAATTGGCAGATTAGAGGCGATAGCCTCTTGGCAAAAAACAATTTTGAGAGCTTCTTAGAGAAAAGTGATGAGTCATCTTACAGTAAGGAACGTGAGTTAACTGCTGAATGGATAGAGACGATTAAAACTTATAATATTGCTTAAAATTAATACTGATATTAAAAAAGTAAAGGCAAGGTGCTATATGCATAATTACTCATTAAATGATGATTCCAAATTAAGAGTTTTATTTTTGATCGCATTGCTAAGCTTGTTTATTGTGGGTTTTGCAAAAGACCTATTAATAACTATTTTTGAAGCACCTGTGTATGTTTCTGTGCCATCAGCTTTTACAGTATATGGGTTTTTTCATATGCTCTTTAATAATTGTGTTTGGAAATGGGCTTTATTGTATAAAGTCGGTTTGGTTAAAACTCCGATAGTTGAAGGTAAATGGGAAGGTGAGCTTCGTTCTTCAGTAGATGATTATTCAAAGCCATTCAAAGTTACTCTTCATATTCATCAAACGTGGGACAAAATAAGTATTTGTTTGGACGGTGATAATACATACAGTGAGTCAAAGATGGCCAACTTTAGGATTGTAAATCCTTTATTCTGTGAGTTCGGATGGTCCTTTGTTTCGCAAACAAAGCCCGAGTTCTCTAAAAAAGACTATATATGTTACGGAACAGCTAGTGTTCGCCTAACCTTTGATAAGGGCAATCAAGTTAAAAATATTCTTGAGGGGTCTTATTACACAGACAAAGGGACTCACACATTTGGTTCAATAAAACTGATTAAGGTTGTTAATGCTTAGTCAAACTTTCCCGTTGAGTTCGACAATAAATAAGGTGGATGCAACGCTTGATGCATGGACTGGAATTGAAACTTTCAGAATGGTCATGGACAAATATCCCAACTTGGAGATCTATCTAGTTGGAGGGGTTATAAGGAATATTATTCTTGATTTAAATATATCTCCGAAGGATCTCGATTTCGTTATTGCTGGAGATCAAGTTGGAGAGTTTATCTCCGAATTAAATCGATATGGAGATATTAATTACGGTCAATTTCGTTCACCAAGATGGCATCCAAATAGGGATGAAGTCTATTGTGACTTGATGGATTTAAAGAAATGGGACACGGGATTATCTAAATGCGAGAGTATTTGTGATGTTCTAAAACAATTTGATTTTACTGGTAATGCACTGGCGTTAGATTTGAGAGTTAACAAGTTATATGATCCCGTCAATGGACGTAATGATCTAGAAAAGGGCTTGTTGCGTGCAGTTCGCTTTGACTTTCCAGATTTGCCCATTAGAGCTGATACTAGGCTTACAAAGATGGCTATTCATTGGTTTAGATACTTGATATATGCTCAAAGGCTAAATCTAAAAATCGAAATGAGTACCATGATATGGATTAAAAAAAATACACAGTTCCTCGACCAACTTCAAATTTATTGCCTCGAATTTAATGAAAGTCCTGTAGAGGTTTGGGATTCGATTAAAAGATTGGACATTCATTAAATTCCTTCTTGTATTTTAGAATCAGTTTCTCATTAAGCTGGCTTGTCATGGCTGACTAAGTGAGATGTAGAATTAAGACATGTGAAGTTGAGTTATCCTAAACCCAAAACCTAGTTTGATGTAATTCAAAAGCAAGAGTGAGAGTTTTTTGAATTGAATGATCTTGTATCTTTCACTTATCAGATGGAGATCAAGGTATGTTGAGTTCAAAAACGAAAGATGATGCAGCAGAGAAAACATTAAATGACCCGCGCTGGCAGCAAGTGCTGGCGAGGGATGCTCAAGCAGATGGTCAGTTTTATTATTCGGTCAAAACCACCGGCGTTTCTTGCCGTTCATCATGTGGCGCTCGCCCGGCATGACCTAAAACTGTCGAGTTTACTTGACCACCGATGCATCAGAAGCTGCCAGGTTTAGAGCCTGCAAACTTTTCAAGCTTATTCGTACTTAACACCCTTGTAGTTGCTGACCTTTACACTGCGCCGCCAATTGAGTGGCGGAGGTTTTTTGTTCCTCGGTTATTTGCGCCAAAAGATAATTAAGCATTTTGGTGTGGCGATTCAAAAAATGCTTGTCTTCATTTTGCGTCGCCAATATTAACCACATCGCCGCCTTGACAGTATTTTGTTCAACGCCAGCGCCTTGTTGGTAGAGGTCGGCCAGATAGCCTTGGGCTTCACTATTGTTGTTGCTTGCGGCCAGGCTTAGCCATTGCACGGCGGCGGGCATGTCTTGCGCAATCACATCACCGCGCAAATACAGCATGCCCAAATTAAGTTGCGATTTCACGTGCCCTTGCTTGGCCGCTTGCTCGTAATAGGTCACCGCTTGCGGGTAACTGATGCTTTGAGTCTGGCGCTGAAATACCAGTGAGGCCAGTGTGTATTGCGCCTCTTTGTAATTTAACTCTGCCGATTTTGTGTACCACTTGACCGCTTCGTCCATATTTTTGGCCACGCCATCGCCATCCTGATACATAAGGCCCAAGTTGTAGCAGGCTTTGGTATCGTTTTGATTAGCGAGTGACAGATAAATCGCATGGGCACCGGCATAGTCTTTTTGCAATAGCTTTTGTTTGGCTTCTTCTAAAGTGTTTGCCTGCGCCAGGCTGGCCGAATACAGCGCGAACAGCATCACCCCGGTGAACATTGGTTTAGTGAATAACTTTGCCAAAAAACCGCTTTCTATTTGCGCCATGCCTGTTCCTTGTGTGTGGGTATGCGTCGAATAATAGTCTCAGACTTGAGCGATTTTGATAAGTGCTTTATTCAGCCAAGCCCATCCATTGGGAGGCACCACGCGCCGAGGCTTGTACCGCTTGTTGATAGGTCGCTGTGGCTGGCAAATGGTCAGCCAGCTGGTTGAGCGAAATATAACCGGGGTCTAAACGGACATCTTTTTCGCGGAAGATGCTGTGCTCTTTGGCGTAGCTTTCCGCAAGTGCCCTGAGCGATTCGGCCAGCGGTTTGCTCGGCTCGCTGGGGGTAAAGTCGCCCAACAGCCACAGGTGCACATCTTCCTCTTGCGTATAACCTGCTTTCGGGTCTGCCAGCATAAACGCATGGGCTATCCTGGTCTGGTTTTCGACCTCTTTCGGGTCGCCATAAGCCACTTCGTAATACTTCACTTCTGCCTTGAGCAGCGAGGTCGGGCCGTCAATTGGCACGTTGCCAACGGCATAATAGCCTGCAATCGCGCGCAGGCTTTGCAAATGGTGCTCTTTGCCCACGAAGTGGATGGTTTCACCGCGTGCTTGTAGCGCTTTGATGCCTGCCGCCATGTCTTTAGTGGCGGCGTAAATAAGCGCTGCGTAGCTGGGGAAGGAGTGGTTGTCGGCATTCTTTCTGGCAAGGCTGTAGTTGATCATGGCAGTGCCATTGTCATACAGCTCGAGTGCGCTGGTGGCGGCTACTTCTTTCTGCGCATCCAGCACTACCGAGACCGCCATTTTTGTGCCGTTTTGATTGCCACCCGCCAAGGCTGCAAGCCAGTTTTGCAATTGCTCTGCGGGCCATTCTGGATATTGTTCTCTGGCTAGCGCAAACACTTGCGGCAACAGCCTAGTTTGTTCGACCACGCTTAAGTTTTGCAGCCGCAACGTGGTGTATGTTGGCGGCAGGGTGAAATCGTCGTTCACTATCTTGTCATCCTGTTTTATTTTCAGTGCAGTCTCGCATTGAGTTCCGCGTAATCGGCATCTTTCAAACGCTCTTCACGTAAAAGTGTAACTTGCATCGCATAGTTCATTGATCAATATATATTTTTATCCCATCGCGGCCAAAAAGGTATAAATTACGCACTGAAGTTACAATTTGTTACATATAACGATTAAGTCTTCTCGGTGATGCTGGGTTGAAGGGTATGAATCTTGTGCACTACGTGCATATAACAAGAGCCAGGCTAGATATGTGGGGATGGTTTCAATGACGGATTTATCGTTGCAAGATCGTTCCAGATTGCTGGAATTAACATTTGCTTTTGATGAGATTGGTGATGCAGTTTTTTTGATTAGCCAACAAGGTACACTCTGTTATACAAATGCCCTGACCTGTCAGCTCTTTGAATATTCACAGGCTGAGTTATCTGCTTTAAATAACCAACGATTATTGCCTGACTTTTCCAATGAGTGGTGGCGTGAGCATTGGCATGCGCTGCAAAAGGTTAAATCGCTTAGCTATACAGTTAAAAGTCGCAGTAAAACTGGTCAGAGTTTTGATGCAGTCATCACCGCGACAAAAATCAGTCTGGGCGAAACTGACTATAGCTTGGAGGTCTTACGTAAACTGCCGAATGGCCATGCAGATGAAGGCAAACCTGAGCAATTGGATCGAGAGCATTACCTTCGAACCTTGCTGGATAACTTTCCTTTTATGGTCTGGCTGAAAGATAAAGATAGCCGGTTGTTAGCGGCCAATAAAGCCTATGCAAAGATGGCCGGTGTAGCGACGACTTATGATCTTGAAGGCAAGACAGATTTTGATTTCTTTCCGGCCGAGCTTGCTCAGCAATATGTCAATGGCGATAAAGACGCTTTAAACAGTGATGCGCCTATTGGCGTGATCTGCCCGATCAGGGATACGTCTGGAGAGTATTACTGGATAGAGTCCTATAAATCCTCTTTGGTCGTCGATGATCAGGTCATTGGCACCGTGGGGTACGCCAGAGATGTGACCGAGACGCTGCAACGGGAGCGTGAATATCACTCATTGATCTCAAACTTTCCTAATTCCATCGTGCGTTACAACCGTCAAAATAAGCGCACTTATTTGAATCCTAAAACCGCTGATTTTTACGGTGTCACCTGTGACTTCCTGGTTGGAAAGTCGCCTTCTGAGTATCCTGGCGGCGCTTCAGCGATCGAGTTTGAATCTCATATTCAGGAGGTCTTCGCGGCGGGGATCAATAAAAACGTAGACCTGCATTGGCAAACGCCGGAAGGGAGGGGGCGGATTATCCATACCTCCCTGATTGCCGAGCTGGACCCGAATGGCGAAGTCATGGCTGTGATCGCGATGGGGCAGGACGTCACGGAGACGGTTGAAAGCCAGGCGCGCATTCATCATCTGGCCTATTTCGACTCGTTGACGGAGTTACCTAATCGGGCATTACTCGCCGACCGTTTGAATCAGACCATGGCTGAGGCGGGTCGAAACAACCATCCATTTAGTCTGATGATGCTGGATCTGGATCGGTTTAAAGAAATCAATGATTCATATGGACATACGGTAGGAGACCAACTGCTATGTGAGGCGGCCAGAAGGCTGGAAACACGTATTAGGCGTTATGACACCATTGCCCGCCTTGGGGGCGATGAGTTTGCGATTCTCTTATCTGAAATACATCATCCGCAAAATGCGTCTAACGTCGGCCAGAAAATTATCGAGGCTATGGCTGAGCCTTTTTACATCGCCGGTAAAGAGTTATTTATTACCGTGAGTATTGGCATTGCGGTGTTTCCTACCGATAGCCACAAAGTGGAAGATTTACTCAAATACGCGGACTCCGCTTTATATTCGGCCAAGAGCAAAGGCCGCAATAATTTTCAATTCTATTCTTCGGATCTCACAGAGAAAACGTCGGTACGCATGAATATTGAAAATGCGTTACGGAAAGCATTACAGAAGGACGAATTCAAGCTGTATTACCAGCCGCAAGTGGATTTGATTTCCAAAGAAGTGGTGGGCGTAGAGGCGCTGATCCGTTGGCATAGAGACCATCGTGAATTGGTTTCCCCAGATCAGTTTATTGGTATTGCTGAAGAGTCCGGGCTCATCATTAGTATTGGTGAGTGGATCATATCCACTGCATGCAAAGCCGCGGTGCAGTGGAATGCGGGGCGAGCCACGCCTTTTACGGTTTCGATTAACCTGTCTACCAGGCAATTTATTCAGAATGATTTATTTAACTCGGTCATCAACATCCTGACGGAAACGGGATGTAAACCTGAATGGATCAAGTTGGAGATCACCGAAAGTCTGTTGCTGGAGGATAACGAAGCGATTCAGTCTGTCCTGCAGACTTTCCATAACCATGGGCTATGTATTTCAATTGATGATTTTGGTACCGGCTATTCGGCGTTAAGCTATCTGAATCGATTCCCGATTAGCCAGTTAAAAATTGATCGATCATTTATTAAAGATATCACTACTAACCTTGATAGAGGATTAATTGTGCAGGCCATTATCTCAATGGCCAGGAGTTTGCGAAAAGGGCTGATTGCCGAAGGCGTTGAAACAGAGGCGCAAGCCCAATACCTGGCAGCAATCGGTTGTCCTCATGCACAAGGATATTTATTTGGCAGGCCAGTGCCCTTTGAGGAAGTCATGGTCACGGGGCCGTTGTGACAACGTTAGTGGCGGTTCAAGAGGCCATGAATGCCCGCACGCTATGCGAGGGGTGATTTACTTTGCATGCAATCTGGCGTTCAGCTGGTCTATCACTTCTGCCCAATCGGCATCCTTCAATATCTCTTCACGCAAAAATGTGGCCTGCGCGGGTGTCCAATAGGGCGCTTCGGCCAGCGAAATGTAGCCCGCCAGATGACTGTGCGTTTTAATAAACGTTTCGATCTCGGCGTCGGTATTCGGCAAGCCGAGTTGAGCGAATAGATTATTCAGTGTGTGCAATGAAGATTCCATGAGGCTGACTCCTAAAGTCGTTAATTCAAAGTAATTCTTCCACGTGTTTTTTAATATTGGCTGCCAGTTTGGGTGTGGGCAAATCATTGGTATCGGTGCCAAACGGGTCTTCAATTTCTTCGGCAATCAGTTCCAGGCTGGCTAACACATAAAAAATAAACACCACGACTGGAATCACGTAATAGCCCAGGCTGAATACAAAGCCAAACGGCAGCGTCATCACGTAGAAGAAGATGAATTTCTTGATAAACGCGCTGTATGAATATGGGATAGGCGTATTCTTAATACGTTCGCACATGCCGCAGACTTCAGTGAATGATTTGAGTTCGTCGTTGATGATAAACAACTGGTCACCGCTGATTTTGCCTGCGGCGTAGAGCTCGTTGGCTTTTTGAAACAGACGTTGCGCGATCTGGTTGGGGTGATGTTCGTGATGGTCGATCTCCAGGTCCAGCCCTTCAAACAGCATTTTGCTGACTTCTTCATTCATCAAGTGTTTGGACAGCACCGAGGCAAAGGTCGGGATGATTTTTTTGAAGAATTGCTTATCTTCTTCGTCAGTTAAAAAGGCTGATAATTTAATGGCGAGGTTACGGCTGTTATTGACCAGTGTGCCCCAGGCTTTGCGGCCTTCCCACCAGCGGTCATAGGCGGTGTTGGTGCGGTAGGCCAGCAGCAATGACAACACAAAACCGACGGTGGTGTGGATTAAGGACAGGTTTTTCACATGGCTGCTGTCGGCCAGTTTCCAGTACTCGATTTCGAGGTAGGCGATGCCGCCTGCATAACATCCAATCAACAGCATCATGGGCATGAGCTGGCGGAAGGTGTCCGATTCGTGAAAGCGGAAGATGAAGGTAATCCAGTCTTTGGGGTTGTATTGAATCATGCGGTGTTGCCTGTTGAAAACTGGAAGCCAGTTTAACATGGCGACCGGAATAATAGCCGCTTGCACGGGGCGCGACGCATGACAGACGATACTGACAGCAATGTCAGAATGGATCGTCTTTTTTGTTGCTGTCTGGTTCTTTACGCTCCTGTTATCGGCCAGCCTTTCGTCCGGGCTGCGCGAGCTGTATTCATTATTCGCATTCATTTCTCTCTGGAGGTTGTTCATCATGGTATCTAGCAACAATGCATTGCAATCTGAAACGAGTATTGACCCGCTCCCTGGCATGGGGGCGATTCCGCATGCTGATGGCGTGGCTTTCAGGGTGTGGGCGCCGCATGCCGAGCAGGTGTCGGTGATCGGGGCTTTCAATGACTGGCAAGCGGGCGCTGACCAGTGCGTGAGCGAGGGCAATGGTTACTGGTATGCTAACCTGGCGCATGCCAGGCCTGGCGATGAATACCAATATCATTTGATCAATGGCGAGCAGCAACTGCAACGCATAGATCCTTATGCCAGGGTTGTCACTAACTCTGCGGGCAATGCCGTGGTGCCTGCGCTGGATTTTTTTGATCAGCCTGGGTCTGACTTTCAAATGCCGCCATGGAATGAGCTGGTGATTTACGAGCTGCACATTGGCACGTTTAACGCCAAAGACGAGACGGTAGGCACATTTGATACGGCGATTGAGCGGCTGCCGCATCTGCAGGCGCTGGGCATTAATGCGGTGGAAGTGATGCCGATTGCCGAATTTGCCGGGGATTATTCGTGGGGGTATAACCCGGCGCACCCGTATGCGGTGGAGAGCGCTTATGGCGGACCTGAGGCGTTCAAGCGCTTTATTGCCGCTGCGCATGACTTGGGCATCGCCGTGATTGTGGATGTGGTGTACAACCACTTTGGGCCGTCTGACATTAGCCTGTGGCAGTTTGATGGCTGGCAGGAGAACGGCAAGGGCGGCATTTACTTTTATAACGACTGGCGCTCGGCGACGCCGTGGGGCGATACGCGGCCAGACTATGGCCGTGGCGAGGTGCGTCAGTATATTTTTGATAATGCCATGATGTGGCTGGACGATTATCACGCCGATGGCCTGCGCTATGACATGACCTTGTATATCCGCAGTGTCGAGGCGAGCGCGCAGCAAATGATTGTGGAGGGCTGGAGCTTGCTGCAATGGATCAACAGCGAGGTGGAACGGCGCTACCCTGGCAAAATTACCATTGCCGAAGACTTGCAAAGTAGCGCAGAACTGACGCTGAAACATGAGGATGGCGGGGCGCACTTCAGCAGCCAGTGGGATGCCGCATTTGTGCACCCGGTACGCACTGCGCTGATTGAGGTCGATGATGCCAACCGCTCTATGCCCGCGGTGCGTGATGCTTTGCTCAAACGCTATAACGACGATGCGTTTGAGCGTGTGGTATATACCGAGTCACACGACGAGGTGGCGAATGGCAAGCAGCGGCTGGTGTCTGAGATCGATCCCAGCGAGCAACCTGGGCGTTACGCTATCAAGCGTTCGTGCCTGGGCGCGGCGCTGGTGATGACGGCGCCGGGTATCCCCATGCTGTTTCAGGGCCAGGAATTTTTGCGTGACCAATGGTTTCGTGATGACCGCCCTATCGACTGGCATCGCGCAGAGGAATATGCCGATATCACCACGCTCTACCGCGATTTGATCAGCCTGCGCTTAAACCGTAATGGGTATTCTGCGGGCCTGAGCGGGCAACACACCGCCGTGTATCACGTCAATGATAATGACAAAGTGATTGCCATGCACCGCTGGCAAGAAGGCGGTGTAGGTGACGATGTGGTTGTGGTATTTAATTTTGCTGAGGGGCGTAAAGATCACTATGTGATCGGTTTGCCGCAAGCTGGTGAGTGGACGTTGCGTTTTAATAGTGACGCGACTTTATATAGTGAGCAACTGGATGAAACCCCTTCCGGCGATATCACGGCGCAGGACGAAGCGCACGATGGCCATGCGTTTTCAGCCGCCATCACCATCGGTGCTTACAGTTGCCTGATCTATACGCAGGAAAAGTAACCCTTTAATCATGTTGCATGATGTCAGTGCGCAGGCACAGCCCATGGTTTAAGGCATATTGAGGTGATGGCCTGCCGGGTCGTGCCCTTTTAAAAACGCGGCAAAGTCATCCGGCGACAGTGGTTTTGAGAACAGGAAACCTTGCAGCATATCGGCCCCTAGCTCTCGGCAGAGGCTGGCTTGTTCTATGGTTTCAATGCCTTCCACAATCACATCCAGATCCAGGCTTTTCGCCATAACGATCAGGGCTTTTAAAATGCGGCTGTCGGCTTCGCTCTCAGGCACGTTTTGCACGAACGAGCGATCGACTTTTAAGACCGAGGCAGGCAGCCGTTTTAAATAAGACATGGAGGAATAGCCGATGCCAAAGTCATCCAGCGCGACTTGTACGCCCAGGGCCTTGAGGTGATTAAGCACGGCGGAAGTTTTGTCGAAGTCTGACACCAATACGCTTTCGGTGACTTCTATAGACAGGCATTCACCCGGCAGGCCTGCGGCGGCCAGGTCATGTTGAATATCGCTGAACATACTCTCTTGCTGCAGCAGTTGCTCACTGGCATTGACCGCTAATACAAATGTGTGATCGATCAGCCCGTCGTTACGCCATTGCGCGACCTGCATGCAGGCCAGGCGCCTGTTCTTGGTATCAATCGCAGCCAGGAAGCCGAGCTCTTCAACGATGTCGATAAACGCAATCGGCGCTAACAGGCCTTTGCTCGGGTGGTTCCAGCGCATAAGCATTTCTGCGCCGCAGATCTGGAAATTTTTGGCGTTAATCACTGGTTGATAGTATTGCACCAGCTGATTTTGCAGGCGTTGCGAGCGCAGTTCGCCTTCGAGCATGATTCTGTGCAGAATCTGGTCTTGCAGGTCTTCGCTGTAAAAGTGAAAGCCGTTGCGGCCTTCGCGTTTTACCTGGTACATCGCCAGGTCGGCGCGCTTTTGCATGTCTTCCGCAGTGAGCGCACACTTGGGGTAGGTGGCAATGCCGATGCTACAGGTGACAAAGTGTTCGGTGTTGTGGAGGGTGATGGGTTCGCGTACGCTCTCGAGTACACGTTGTGCCAGCGCGCCGACTGAAGTTTCGGTATCCAGGTCGTGGACGACAATGGCGAATTCGTCTCCGCCCAGGCGGCAAACCACGTCGCCTTCGCGGACGACGGCCAGTAATCGCTGTGCAATCTGCTGCAATAACTGGTCACCGGAGTCGTGGCCTGAGCTATCGTTGATTAATTTAAAATTATCAATGTCGAGGTAAATCAGGCCAAGCTGGAAGTTCAGGCGATGTGCGCGCTGAATCGCACCCCGCAGATGCTCTTCAAAATAATAGCGGTTGGACAACCCGGTCATGGGGTCGTTTTCAGCCAGGTATTTGAGGCGTTTGTGGGTATCAATCAGCTTGCTGTTGAGCGCGTGGCGCGCTTGCGCATGCACCAGTGCCTTGGTCAGATGCCGCTCTGACAGTTCTTTCTTAAGCAGGAAGTCTTGTGCGCCGGCGAAGATACAGTTGCGCTCTATGACTTCGTTATCTTCCATGCCGGTGAGGATGACGACGGCAGCATGTTTTTCGGTGTGCTGAGTGAGCTGGTTTAAGACATCCAGGCATTCCATGTCGGGCAGGCGGTAATCAAGCAGCACGACATCAAAGGTGTCTTCATCATACAGTTTCAACGCTCTCACGGCCGTATTGGCCTGCACGATGTCTTTGACCAGTTTGGGATTTTGCAATACGCGGATTACTGCCATGCGGTCCAGTTCATCGTCATCAACAAGTAGCAATCGCATGTTTATTCCTTTGTGACGGGGAGTTCGACCAAGCGCCAGTAATGCTCAATAAAGCCGATGACTTCAAGAAAGTCGCGGTCCATGTGTTGCTTGAAGACATACCCTGCGACATGGTTGCGATAAGCGGCCACCAGGTCTTCATCTGATTTTGAGGTGGTGAGTACAAATACCACGGCATGTGTCAGCAATGGGTCGGTGCGCAGGGTTTGCAGAAACTCAAGGCCGTTCATGCGTGGCATATTAAGGTCGAGCAAAATAATATAGGGCGCTGGCACGGCACCGGTACGCAATAATTCCAGTGCCTCACGCCCATCGCGCGCACGTAGCACGGTGTTTAACAGCCGCAGCTTGCGCAATGCCCGTTCCAGGGCGATGGCGTCAATATCGTCATCGTCAACAATGAGTAAAGTGACTTCTTTATAGTTTTGCTTCTGCAGGATTTGCACGGGTCAGCCTCTCCTCTATATTGATTGGCCAGGTAAACCGGATAGCACAGCCACGGATACCGTCAGAAGCAATGCTGGTGTTGCCGCCATAGGCTTCCACAATTTTTTTCACCAGCGCCAGCCCCATGCCGCTACCTTCTACTTCATCACGTGGCCGCAGGGTTTGGAACATAATGTAGACACGCTCCTGGTATTCTGGCGAAATGCCCGGCCCGTCGTCAGTGACGCTGAATTCATAAAAACCTTTGCCGACGGTACGACCACTCAGCTGAATGCGGCCTTGCGCTTTATCATGGTGCTTGATGGCATTGGCAAACAGGTTGCGCAGCACTTGCTCCAGCGGTGTGGCGAGCGTGGTAAAAGTGGGCAGATCTGGATCCACTGCCAGGGTAAACCCTTCAGGTGGCGCTTGTAGCTCGAAAACAGTTTGCGCCCATTTGCCGAGGTCGACCTGGCTGACGCTGCCTTCCATGCGCCCGGCGCGGGAGTAGGCGAGTAAGTCATCCAGCAGGCGCTCCATTCTGCGCAGGCGGCCACGTAGCAGGTCCATGTGTTGCGGGATGGCATCGATTTGACCATTGTTGAGGTCTTCTTCAATCCAGTGCGAAATCTGGAAAATACCGCGCAACGGTGACTTAAGGTCATGCGAGGCAACATAGGCAAAGGTCGCCAATTCTTTATTGCTGCGCTCGAGTTCATCGCGGTGTTCCGCCAGTTTTTCACCCGCTTTTACCCGCGCAGAAATATCGGTAATCGCTGACAGTACTTTGACGCCATCGTCGGTTTCGATCGGGTTCAGTCCCACCTCTACCGGAAACTCGCTACCGTCTTTGCGACGGCCAAATAAGTCGCGGCCGCTGCCCATGGCACGTGGGCTCAGGTCAGAAAAGAAAGAAGCACGGTGATGCGGGTGTTGATGGCGGAACCGTTCGGGTAGCAGGATATCTATCGACTGGCCCAGTAACTCGACTCGGCTATAGCCAAAGATGCTTTCTGTCTGGTTATTCACCATTTCGATGATGCCGCCTTTATTCACCATCACCATGGCGTTGGGGGCGGCTTCAACCACTTGGCGAAAACGCTCCTCCATTCTTTTACGCGCCGAAATGTCGGTAATGGCTGAGAGCACCTTAATGCCATCATCAGTTTCAATCGGGTTAAGTCCCACCTCTACCGGAAACTCGCTACCGTCTTTGCGGCGGCCAAATAAGTCGCGACCAGTGCCCATGGCACGTGGGCTTAAGTCAGAAAAAAAGGATGCGCGGTGATGTGGATGTTGACGGCGGAAGCGCTCGGGCAGGAGGATATCTATCGACTGACCCAGTAACTCGACCCGGCTGTAGCCAAAGATGTTCTCTGTCTGGGTGTTCACCATTTCGATGATGCCTGTGTGATTGACCATCACCATCGCCGTAGGTGCGGCTTCCACCACCTGGCGCAAGCGCAGATTGGCCCGTTCGATATCCCCAATGTCATCATGCATGACCAACCCCTTTGCACCAACAAAACTTGCTTGGCGAGTGTGAATCTAATTGCGAGTGTCTCTGGAATGCGTGCTACGGATAGTTTGTTCTATTTACGCTCAAGTATATCCATGTCGCCGTCGGGAATGCAATGTGTGCGGCCAATGTTTGTGACGATATTTTTTGCCCGCATGGCGGGATTGAGCCACGAGAAGAGATGGTTGTATGACGTTGAGGCACAAAGTATGAGTTTTGCCTCAACGTGAACCCTTGGGATGTTATGGGATGCCAATAATCTTGAGGTATTCCTCAAGGGTCAATGTGAGTGTTTGCAGCGAATTATTCACTTCGTCTAGATGCGCATTGCCATTCAGGTGCAGTTGCTCTAACAACGCTTTGTGTTTTTCAACCGCGTCTAAATGCGCCTCCAGTTTTGCTTCTTTGAGTGCTTTGGTCATGGTCAGTCCCCTTCACAAGATGTGTTTACTCTAACAGGCTTTGAGCGTGCATGTTTAGCTTATATCAAGGCCTTTCATGTTTGAGTAATGTGAGGGCTGCAAAGTTTGCGGCCTATATACAGGCGATATTCGCCAGAACACGACACTCGACCAAGGCAAAAACATGTGTGGGTTGTTGCAAGGCTGTCTGCTGATTAAAATGACAGCATGTCTGCTGCATTGATTCAACAATACCTCCCTGGTTACCCCGCCCATTTACGTGCGCAAATTACGCAATTGCATGCGCAGGGACAATTGGGCACTTATATTCAACAACGCTATCCGCAGGTGCATGCCGTTCAAAGTGATAAAGCTTTGTATGACTTTTGTATTGAGCTCAAACAGCGCTATTTAAAAAATGCGCCGCTACTTGATAAAGTGCATTTTGATAACAAGCTGACGGTTGAAAAGCAGACCTTGGGTTTGAACACGGCAATCTCGCGCGTGCAGGGTGGCAAGCTGAAGGCCAAGAAAGAAATCCGTATATCGGCATTTTTTAAAACGGCGCCGCTGGAGTTTTTGCAGATGATTGTGGTGCATGAGCTGGCGCACCTTAAAGAGCGTGACCACGACAAGGCGTTTTATCAGCTGTGTTTGCATATGGAACCCAACTATATGCAGTATGAGTTTGATTGTCGTGTGTATTTGTTGTCGCTGCTGTTAAGTCAAAGTGAGTAAACGCTTACGTATTGGCGGCAGCACTGATTAACTGTAGCAAGGCGTCACTTTCAATGGTCGGTTTGTTTACCAATAACCAGACCGCGGCAATTCTGTCTGCCTGTGCATAGGCGGGTGTAGCCAGTTCCTCGCCAAAAATATCCGGGTCTATTTCTGTGTATTGATAGGTGCATCCTGCCATTTTGGTACTCTGTTTAACGGCCTCGATGAACGGATCATGCCCGTGAATGATGGCGACCCCGGTATAAAGCATAAGGATGCCGCCCGGTGCCAGCCGGGTGAGTGCCGCCTCAACAATATCCAGTGAAAGTTGTGCACCCAGCGGGCCATGGCCATACCGGTAAGCGCGAGCGGATGGGTCGACCAGGTAAGGCGGGTTGGAAACTATCAGGTCAAACTCGCCAGGCAGGTCGTGCAGCAGGTCGCTGTGGTGGAACGCTACGTTGCTAATGCGATTGGCTTTGGCATTGATGGCGGCAAACGCCAGTGCCTTGGCATTGATATCTACGCCTATGCTCTCGGCATAAGGCAATGCTTCGGCCAGCAAAATGGCGCCGACACCCGCGCCAGTGCCAATATCGACACAGCGCCGCACTTTGCCTTGCAACGTCGACAGTGCACCATACATGGCATTGATAAAGCGATAGGTGTCCGGGCCGAAAAACACGGCATCGGCGGCGTCAGTCGGAAAGCCGGAATGTAAAAACAGCTTGTCTTGAATGCTTGAAACGCGCACTTGTGACCGCCAGCCTTGCGCCACTGGCCGCAAAATATTGGCTTCTTTCATGCGTGCAAATAGCGCTGCGTCTAGCGTTTCTTGCTTGAATGGCCGGTTCCAGCCGAAGATATCCTGAATGCTTTCTGCCCAGGCATTACCCGACCGCTGGTTCACCAGATGATGGGTTGCCGGGGTTACCGTCACAAAGCTGTAGTGACGCTCATAGAGCGCCAGCAGTAACTGTTCTAATGGGGAATGGAGGTGTTTTTCCACGATGCCGTCCTTTAGAGGGGAGTGTTGGTAGCTTAACAGAATGTTACTTTCTGTTTAATCAGCGAATTCCTACATGACGCTCATACATCGTCTGATAGAGCGTTTGATCATATCTGCGTAACTTATGTGCTTTGTACTTGCTATTCCATTTGGGCTATTCCATCTGGCAGCTTAATGCATTGGAGACCGCAGCGATGTCAGTCATCAGCAAACACATCGGGAAGCATCAGCAAACAGTCCAAGACTGGTCTGCCAAGTCTATGTACTTTTCACTGTTGGCGCCTTCCGGTTTTAGCAAGGGCCGGGCAGATAGCCTGGGTTTTCTGGCCGCCAATTTGCAGGAAACCAGCCATCATTTCACCAATGTGCCCACACATCCTGCGCAACTGGAGGCGTGGTTGCTTGAGCAACATGCGGCAATCGGCCAACAGTACCAGGAGTATCTTGCCGCCAGAAAAGCCGGTGAGCCACGCTGGTATTTCAGTAGCAAATCGCACGCCTTGTATTTTCTGCGTGCAGTCGCGCCGACCAAAATGGTTGATGGGGCCTGGTTATATGGCTTTACGCGCCACTGGCAGGACACGCGTTTTACCTCCTTGTTAAAAATTTATCTGGAAGAGTTGGGCAATGGCATTGAAGCCATGAATCATGTGGCGCTATACCGCAAACTGCTGAAAGTGAATGATTGTGATGACTGGCGCACGCTGGACGACAAGTTTTTCACACAAGGCGCTGTGCAGCTGGCGTTGGCCGCAAATGTTGAAACACATCTGCCAGAAGTGATTGGTTTTAATCTGGGCTACGAGCAGTTACCGCTACATTTGCTGATCACGGCATATGAACTCAAAGAGCTGAATATCGACCCCTATTACTTTACTTTGCATACCACCATTGATAACGCACATAGCGGGCATGCCAGAGCGGCAATTGATGCCGTCAGCGAGGCGATGCCTACGTTTGGTTCTGTACAGAACTATATGGCGCGCATTGTGGCAGGGGTTAAATTAAATGACGCCGGCCTCGGTACGCTGGACCTGATCAAACACTTTGACCTGCTGGCTGAAGTGGTCCGCGTGTTGCAAAGCAAAGCTAGTATTGGCCAGTATATGCATGCCAACCATTGTGTGATTGGGGGCAAATCCATCAATGCGTGGCTGGCTGATGCCGATCAGGTGGCCAGGTTGCTATCTGTGATGGAAAGAACTGGCTGGATAACACGCCATCAAGACCCTGAACAGAGCCGTTTCTGGCAAATGATCACGGCGGATAAAGCGCCGATGTTCGGCGTATTCACTGCTTATGAGAGACAAGTGCTGTATGACTGGATTGCGGGTGAGGCGCTTGAGCGCTTGCCCCGACTGGCGCGATTGGGCGCGCCTTGGCGGATGGCGGAGAAACCATCCCTGCTTAAGACGCCTGAAGGGCACCCGCATGGCAATATTTACGACTTGCGCTCAGGTCGTCGTGTTGCTCAGGCATTGCAGGTGGACAATGACTTTCACCAGGACCAATTGTCGCTGGAGCGCTATCTGCACGGTTTGGGGCAAAAGCGTATGGATTTCCTGATTGACTGGTTATCGCCTGCCAAGCACCATACGCCGCTGGGCTTGTGTGCGACACGTTATTTCAAGGCGTATGTCGATGCGCCATACGGGCAAACTGATGATTGATTAAAACGTGCCCGCCCAATACTGTTGAGAGGTTCTTCACCACTGGTGCTTCAAGGCTTAGCCAAATAAATCATCCAGCGGATTTTTGCCGCTGGCGCTTGCCTTGCTTGCGACGCGGCTGGCGGTGAATTCCTCTTCAATATTGTCGCGGTAATAGCTCCACTGTGCGCTGGCATTTTTCAGGTTGCGCCAAATGCTGTCGCCGACATTGGCATATTCCAGCGCGCTGCCATTTTCGAGCTCTACTCTTAAGAGGCGCTTGCCTGCGTCGTAACCAATGGCGCGCAATTTGCCTGAGTGAGTGCTGATCATCTCCATGCCAGCCCCTTAGCAGCAACCACCTGTTTTACAGCCGCAAGATTTGCCCGCGGGTTTCAAGCCTTTGTGTTGCCAGGCGTTTAAAAAAGCCTCTTTACTCATGGGTTGAATATTGAGCGATTGCTGTAGTTCGTCATCAACGACTTGTGCCTGGTAATGTTGAAAATGCGCCAGGTATTTAGCGTAAGCGCGGTCTGCGCCACGCAGTTTCTGCCATTGTGTCCAGAGCCATTTTTTCAGTGTAAACATACAAACTCCTGCGTTTTTGCCATCACTGGCAGCATATTAAACTAATTCTGTCGCCAGTTTAATTTTCATGTCTGTTAGAGGCAGTTTGGCGCGCGGAGTTCACGTCTTGCGTTCATGGCTTAGGCTCATGACTCAATGTCATAGCAGGCAGACTCAATGCGACGGATGATGGCCGGAATGTCGCTGGCAGGTACCGGTTCCGAGAATAGAAAGCCTTGGGCGCCGTAACAGCCCAAGGCTTTGAGTTGTTGCACGCTTACGGCGGCATGGATGCCTTCGGCAATCACTTCTATGTGCAGGTTTTTTGCCAACTCCAGTGTCGAGCATACGATGGCCAGGCTGGAGGCATCGTGGTGCATTTCGCGGATAAATTGCTGGTCGATTTTGAGATAGTGCAGAGACAGTTGTTGCAGATAAAGTAAGGAGCTGTAGCCGGTGCCATAGTCATCAATACTGATTTTGATGCCGAGCGCGATCAGGTCTGACAGGAGTTTTTTGACGCGCCTGGGGTCAGCGAGCGCGCTCGACTCGGTAATTTCAACCTCTATGTGATTGGCAGGCATGGCATGCTTTTCCAGCGCTTGCGCTACCTCTTTCACCAGGTCAAAGTTCATCAGGTCGCGGGCGGTGACATTGACTGCAATAGTGAGGTCAAGTTGCTGTTGATGCCACAATTGCCACTGGCGGGTCGATTCATGTAACACCAGCTTAAACAGGGTATGAATGAGGTCAGTGTTTTCGATATGCGGCACAAACTCACCTGGCATAATCAGTCCGCGTAGCGGATGTTGCCAGCGCACCAGGGCTTCTACCCCCATCACCGTTTGCGTTTGCAAATGCACCTTGGGCTGGTAGTAGACCACAATTTGCCGGGCGTGTATGGCTTCCCGGAATTCACTGATAATCCAGCTTTTGTCTGCCGGTTTGTCGCGGATAGCCTGGTAGCATTCGACTTGAGACTGGTTTTCTTTTGCCCGTAAAAGTGCGCGCTCACTTTCGCGTTGCATATTAGAAAAAGCGTGTTTGGTGAAAGAGTCTGCCATTGAGATGCCTATGCTGCAGCTGACTTTGGCAGTTAACCCATTGACAATAAAAGGTTGCTCCAGCAACTGGTGAATATGCCAGGCTTGCTGTTCTACGATGGCTTTTTCAGGCACGTTGAGCATGAGCACAATGAACTCGTCACCGTCGACACGGGCGAAGTGGTAGCCTTGCGCCTGGCTGTTGTGATGTAGTCGCTTGGCGACGGCTTTTAGAATCAGGTCACCCAGGCCAAAGCCGAAAATATTGTTAAAGGCTTTGAAACCATCGATATCCATGAGCAACATCGCGTTCATACTATGTGGCAGTACACGCGTGGAATACATGCTACTCTCAACTACTTGCTCAAGATAATTGCGGTTGGGGATGCCGGTCAGATAATCGGTGCGGTTTTGCTGTTCCAGTTGCTGCTTAACCTCAATGATATTTTGTAAGGTGGTACTGAGCTGATACCAGCCGATGATAAAGATAATGAAAAAGCCCAGCAAAATGCCGATGGTGGCAGGATGTAATGCCTGGAAATAGCGTAATAGCAGCGCGACCGGGAACAGCAAGGCCAGCGGTAATAGCATCGTCAAGATATGGTGGGCATGGCGATCGTCTTCACTGGCTCTGGGATGGCCGAGCTGCGCTATATCCGGATGCAAGGCAACACTGCCAAAGCTGACATAGCCTATGAGCCAGCACATCAGGTTGATGTCATGCGGTACAGCCAGGCTGTTGCTCGTGCCATGAAACACACATTCACCGATGGCAAAAAACAGAATGGCCAGGCAAAGCTGCAAAAATACCCGCGAGGCGTATGCGTTGCTACTGGTCCATAGCCATAGCAGCATGCCGAGTTCAATAAACGACAGTGAGGGATACAGCATGCGAAAAATCTGCGGCCGATCCAGCGAAAAACCATGATGCAGGATGGTAGGTAAAAACAGGAATTGCCAGCCGATGAGCATGAGGCTGGTGGCCAGGATCCAGCCCTGAAAAAAGCCATGACGTGGAAATTGCGGGTGTTGCTGGCAGGCGAGTTGCCACAAGCTGCGCACCAACGCCAGGTGCCCTGTGAGCAGGCACACATCAGCCAGTGAAAGTTGCAGGCCAAAGTGTCCACTGGCATCGGTATTCGCTTCTATGAGTCCACCCAGGCATTGTGCGCTGATAGCGACCGCAAATTGCAACCATGGTTGGCATGGTTGCGGGCGCTGTCGCCAAATGCCCAGCCAGATGGCACTCACGCTGAGGATGGCAATCAGAAAAAACCAGCTATCCCTGAGTCCGAACCGACTAACAAGCGGCAGGCAAGCTGTGGCGACCAGCCCAGCCAGCCAAAAGACTTTCCAGGGCGGCGTCATGCGTGCTGCCAATGAAATAACGGCTGAAATATGATGACTCCATTGCATGGCTGTACTTCACATAAGCAGATCGAAGCGCCATTAAACACTGCTTTAATAACACATGTAAATATATGTTTTATTGGCGGGTGCTTAAAAGTGATTGCAGATGGGGTGAGCCAGTCGTTAAATTGCTTTTACGTGATTTAATGAAACGTCTGCGGATGTTTTCTATTACACTCATCCAGCGCCTCTAAGTCACGCAGTGACAGCGTCATCTCATTTGATTTTTTGTATTCGAAAGTGTTTTCTTGTTGGCCTTGCGCGCATACAAGAGCATCCATATTTATGTCCAACGCGTTTTATTTCAATCTGATTCTATTTTTTCTGGTGGCGATTATTGCGCTAGAAGTGTTGGCGAAAAAGCTACGTTGGCCACCTGCCGTGGCGCAGTTAATCGGTGGCGCACTGATCGCCTTTATCCCCGGTTTGCCTGCGTTTGAGATTGATCCTGCGCTGGTGTTAGTGGTTTTCTTGCCACCACTACTGATGGCGGGCGCTTATTTCACGGTGTGGCATGAATTCAGGCGCCACCTGGTGGGGATTTTGCTGCTGGCGATAGGCGCGGTGCTATTTACCACCCTGGTGGTTGGGCTGGCACTGCATAGTTTGACGCCGGCCCTGCCGTGGGCAGCCTGTTTTGCCTTAGGCGCCATTGTGTCACCGCCGGATGCCATCGCCGCCAAGGCCGTGTTGCAACGGGTGGCGTTACCGCGCAAATTGCTGGTGTTGCTGGAGGGTGAAAGCCTGCTCAATGATGCAACCGGCCTGGTGTTATACAAGTTTTCGATTGTGGCCATGCTGACCGGTGTGTTCTCCATGGCGGGGGCGGTTGAGGAGTTCGCCTGGCTTAGCATCGGCGGCATCCTGCTGGGCGCCGCGTTTGGCTACCTGGTCTATAAAACCTTGCGCTATTTGCATGACACCGAGCTCATGATTCTCGCCTCTGCCTTACCGGGCTGGATTTGTTATGTGGTGGGTGAACATATCGGTGTTTCGGGCGTGATCGCGACCGTTACCTACGGCATGATGCTGGGCTGGCACCAGCATGAAATCATGACGGCCACCGCCAGACGTCGCGGGGCAGCGTTTTGGGAAATCATGATTTTTGTCTTTGAGTCGCTGGTGTTTATCCTCATAGGCCTCTCCTTGCGTGGGGTGTGGGACCGCATTGCCGACGGCAGCAAGTCGATCGCCGATTACAGCCTGGAGGTGTTGCTGGTGCTGGTGGTAGTGATTGTGTCGCGCTTTGTCTGGGTGTTTGCCGTCGATGGGCTGGCTGGATTATTCAGCAAACACGCAAAGTCTGCCTCAGGCGGCTGGCGTGAATCATTTGTGACCAGTTGGGCCGGCATGCGCGGCGTGGTGACACTGGCGGCCGCGCTGGCGGTGCCTGCCGAGGTGCCGGGGCGTGATTTGATGCTGCTGTGTGCGTTTGCCGTGATTTTAGTCACCGTATTGTTTCAGGGTACCAGCATCGGCTGGGTGATACGCGTACTCAAGTTAAAAGCCACGGCCCATGAGCGCACTTACCTCAACGAGCCGCAAACCTGGGCGCGTATAGAGCAGGCGCAATATGCAGTGGTCAACAAGCTGGCTTATGACGAACAAGGCAAGCTACAGCACCCACGATTACTCGAGCAATATGGTTATCGCCAAAGCTTGTCAGACAAACACAAAAATGACGCTATGTTGCCAGACGATATCCGTAAAGCGCATTTTAATGTGGTGCTGGCCGCAGTGGCCGCCGGGCGTGAGGAGTTGCTGAAGCTGCATCGTTCCGGACAGATTCATGATGAACTATTGCATATGATGGAGCGTGATCTGGATATCCAGGAAATAGCAGCATTGCATAGCCGGGGATAAGGCAACGCTGTCCACATTTTTTGTGGATAACTTTTTAGATGTGTTGTGGGTGAGTGTTGTAACTACATGATTTAATGACTAAAAACAGGAGTGATTAAAATCTGTACGCTGAAAATAATTAGCAAAAATCCTTGCTGCAGGCTATTTTTTGTGTATTGCCAGCCAGAGGTCGTCGGCGTAGCATAGGCTGATCACTGTTGCAAATAAGGAGTCCATGATGAAACGACTGTTTTATATTGATTATCCGCAAGAGCATTATGAAGGACAGGCGCATCGTTATCGTTGCGCGTTTTGCAAGCAGGAAACCACCAAAATCAATGGCCGACTGGAAGGGCATT